>Ga0308160_10001392_pt1 | contig 34262 bp, 54 predicted proteins | sample PhyFR1_FD_201036 | JGI IMG/M metagenome (GOLD analysis project Ga0308160, IMG submission 201036) | Phyllosphere microbial communities from UC Gill Tract Community Farm, Albany, California, United States - DLSLF.R1 | ecosystem: Host-associated > Plants > Phyllosphere > Unclassified | place: USA... | reverse complement strand
CCCTCCCCCCTCATCCCTCATCCCTGCGATGCTCTCAACCGGTTGCTGACCCGGTCGACCGTTCCCTTCCTCCCGCAGACCTCAAGCTCGACTAACCTCAAGCAGGCCTCAAGATGTCGAGCGAGCCTTTCTCGACGGCCGCTCGGCGGCCCCGTGCGTCCCCTCTCCTTCGCTCTGACCGGTCCAGCTCCGGTACTACACTGACCTCCTGCTCTTCTCACCCTCTCCTCGTCCTCCCCCCTCCTCTTCCTCTTCCCGAACGAGTTGGCCTGTTGGGTTGGGCCCTCGAGCGAGTCGCGGTTCCGAGGCCTCCCTTCCTCCCTTCCTCCCGCCCACCTACTCTACGTCTGCCTCTTGATGAGCACTGCTTCAGTCGTCTGATTTCGCGAGTCATCAGCTTGAAGGGCGCTTAGCTTCTTCGCAGGCGCAAGTGGGGAGAGGGGCATGTCTCGTGAGTAGCAAGTGCCGGTAAGGGCATAGAGGCGACAGGCAGGGGGTGCAACGTCTGCATTCGCTACTGCTTTTTAAGCCTTCCTTGCCTGATGCTGACAGATGCCCTGCAGATGCGTACTCTCCTGGGGACGAGCTAGTTCTGAAGCAATGAGACTCGGCGAGTCGAAGGAGCGACACGGCGCGATCTCTGATGCGGCAGGGTCATCCGAGAAGAGGTTGCAGGGGGTGGCGAGAGGGCTACAGCGGGCCAATGAGTACAAGCGAGTGGCGAGAAGATAACGAAAGATGGGGGAAGGCGGCGGCGCCCAACGACGGCCGGCAGGCATGTAGGCGGGTGCAGCCGGACGAGGGGTATCGGAGACGTCCAACGGTCTTGGAATGGAGAGCGCCCAACCTTGCACTAGAAGACGTGGTCGAGGCCGTCTGGGTCGCGAGGCTTGCGGCTGCCGCCCGTCTGCGAGTTGCGGCTCGTCGAGCCCGTGCTCGCCGACGTGTTGCTCCGCTTCGGCTGAGAAAAAGCGACAAGGTGCCGGATGTCAGCAACAGGCATCGACGACCGGTAGCAAGCGGCCAGCCAAGCAGGACGCACCGCTCCGTAATCGCGGCCCCACTCGGGCACGTCGTCGTCGTTGTACGCCGTCGGCACGGCCTTCTTTTTGCTCTTCTTTGACGGCACCGCAACGTCGTGCGCGGCTCTCGTCCGGTCCCACCGGTCGCCGTCGTTGCCGGCCGCAGGTCGCGAGCCGGACCCTGCGCCCTCAAAGTTGGCAGGGTAGTGCCAGTGCTGCTGATTCGGGGCGGCTGGGAGGCGGCAGCGAGCAGAGCGCTGACAAGGTCAGCGCTGGAATAAAGAGGAGGGCCGCAATCAGATTGGAGGAGACGAACGACGGTCATCGTTGTAATACTCCTCGTCGTCCTCGCGCCAGAGCCGCTCGGGCTGCCGGCCGGCGTTCGACGTGTCGGTCGGGTTGGCAATGACGTCGGCGATCTGGTCCTCGGCATAGTCCTGGCCCTCGAGCGTCGAGTGCGGCAGACGCTCCTCGTACCTGCGAGCCAGAGTATGAGCCGAAAGACAATGGGTCAGCATCCATCTGCCGACTGAGCGGCGCACGAGGGAAGCGGGGACAGGGGCGCAGGGAGGCCGAGTACGCACCGGCCGGACCACTGGTTCTTGGCCTTGCGCCGATTCTCCTCGGTCTCGTCAATGAAGCCAGCCTTGCGAGCCCACTTGGGCGTCCGCTTCTTGTTGGCATTGTTGCGGATGTTTTGGACATAGCTGCTCGAATGGAGGGTTCGGCGGAAGCGAGGGCGTGCACGGAGGCGGTGAGGGCCGGCGGGGTGAGGTATCAGCATCTCGAACCGACCGGCGACGCTCTCAAGACGCTGCGGTCAGACGAACAAGTTGTGTCCATGGCCAGGGAAGTCTGCAGGCACAGACAAAGGAAGGACGCGGGTCGGGCCAAGAATCAGCTCGGATGGCTCCGGGCACGCGTTCGGCCAGCCGCCCGGAGGACGTGGTGCCGGCGCGCGCGGGCGATGGTCGACGGTTCGAGCGCGGACGACTCACAGCCCATGATGGTGAGGATGACGTTGATGAAGAAGTCGGTGCCAATGCCGAAGCGGACGGCGACGGCTGCGAGGGGAAGCAGGGCAAGGCTCAGTCGTCGTCAGTCCTCGGTCGGGATGCAAGGGAGAGGGGGCGGGAGGCTGACGGACCCAGCGGCGGGACGAAGAAGCCGAGGAAGATGATGACGCCGGTCATCGCATGGTGCTTCTGCGGCTTGAAGGCCTCCTTCTTGGGCAGGTAGTGGTTGTACTTGCCGGCGCTCATCGTGGGCGAGAGCGTGGGCGTGGAAGGGAGGGGCAGGAAAGATGGGTCGGGTGAAGGTCGACGGGTGGGTGAGCAGCTCGACCTCCTCCTCTCGCGCCCAGCCTCAGCTCACCGCCCGCCGGCCCGCGCGCGCGCGCGCGCCTGCCCGGCGCAGTCGACGTCGCCCCCGCGCGCTCTTGTGCTCGTCTCGCCGAGAGGTTCAAGTCTAGCCGGCTGCCAGGGCTCCCTGTCCGGCCGCCGTCGCTCGACAAGTTGGCCGCCGTCGCCTGCTGCCGGCCAAATGGCTGCCTGCTACCTCGTGCGACGTTGAGCAAAGGGGTGACCTGACCGAGCGGCTGCGCTGCAGCACCCTCGCTCGCTTCGGCCTTTCAGAGCCCGCCCAGCAGCAGCTGCAGGCTTGCACACGCGTGTGCTGCCGATGCCGCTCCCGATTTGTAGAGCCCCGCTGTCCGGGCAGGAGGCAGCGGCGTCGCTTACAGTAGCAGTCTGTGTGCCCGCCCAGCTGCTTGAAGACGACCTGTCGACGGAGAGCGTCGCGATAGAGGCGTCGTCGCGCGCCGATCTCTCGTTCGGCCCTCGAGTGCAGGCGCATTTCCGGCGGAGGCCCGAGCCCACCGCGCCCGCCGCCGAAGAGGAGGCGCGCTGATAGCCGACGACGCCACGTCGCGACAGACGACGACGACTCGCGAGCTGACCCGGCCAGATCGACGGCGACGCAGCAGGTTATCAGCGAGCGGCCGACCAAGCATCGAAAGGCGAGACTGGGGCCGGGCAGCCAAAGGCGTGGGCGAAAACGACGCCGAGGGGGGCGCAATCAACGGCCGGACGGGACACGCAGCCGGCCCATGCCGCCTTCTTCCGGCCGTCATCCGACAGGGGCCGGATGTGAAGAGCGAGGCAAAGGACACCAGGTCCCGATCAGCTGACAACCGCCTGGGCTAATACCAACTTGACAGCAAGACGTCGACCGTCGCCGGCGGCCGCCTGCCTGACCTGTCGGGCGCTCGCTCAGGCGCCACCGTCAGAGGGGGGCTGCGGGCCGGGGGACGAGAGGGGGCTGCCGCTACAGGGGCTGCCGCAAGAAGGGCAGCCGGCCAGCCCTTATTCAAGAGACACCTTTGTCCGGCCGGTGGCGTCGTCCACAAAAAGGCTGTCGGGTCTCATCAGGAGCGCCTTGCCGCTCGAAAGGCAGACCGGGTTGGCCAACAAGAGCGACTCGCCCTCCCTTCCTTCGCAGCCCTTGTCCGGGTCGCCTGTCGCAGTGGCCCGTCTTATTGAGGTCGTCCTTCCCACGCGAGCTGGCCCTTGGACGCGCCTCTCCCCCTGTCTGTCGCTTTGCCGGCGTCCTTCACACCTACCCCTTCATGGAGCAGCGGCCAAGGTTTCGCCGACGCAGAGTGTGCAGAGGGAGGAGCCGGCCGGCGCCCAGCCTGCCAGCCTTGCCCTTCTCGCTGGCAAGCATACAGACGAGATGCACAAGCACGCGCCAGTCGGCTGCCCGCGCGCGGGTGACCGGAGTAGCCTTCCAGCAGCGTCGCGAGCGCCCGCCCGCCCCGACGTCGACTGCCGCTCTCCTCGCCCTGACGACCATTCCCCCTTGCCGGCCGACCTCCTGCCACGTCCCTCCCATCTCCATTCCTCCTCATCTCTCCCTCCCGAAGATGTCCCCGACGCCGAAGCCGAAGCCGGCTTCGACACCAGCGATCGGGCCCTCGCCGTCGCCCAGGCCACCGCCGCCATCGCCACCCCCGCCGCCGCCTCTACGGTCGTCGTCGACGACCGAGCGTGCCTTCTTCGCCCGGCGCTCCCGCGTCCTCCGGGTCGGTGGCCTGCTGCCAGACCAGGCCAACCAGCAGTACCTCCGAGCGTGGTTCGCCAGCCGGCTCGGCCTCGACCCGGACGAGACGGTCGGCATCGTCGGCGTCTGCACGCACCTCGCGCCGCGCAGCAGCAGCGGCGACGCGGACCCCGCGACCGGCGGCGACGGCGGCGGTCGTAACCCAGTCGGCTGGTGGGCCATCTTTAAGGAGCATGCTCTCGTGGGTCCTTTGCGCTGCCGCTCGCGCTTTTGCATCGTGTCGGCGGCTGACCGGCGTCTACCCTCTTGCTTCGGAAGGCCTGCGACGCCCACCGGAAGGTCAGCACGTCATTGCCGGACGACCCGGCAGAGGGCGTTACAGTCTCCCTCGCACTAGAGGAGGACCTCGCCCCGCTCGACCGACTCGTGCCGATGCCACTCGTCCGGACGCTGCGGCTCGAGCGCCAGGTGCGGCTCTCCTCTCACTCTTGCTCCCTGGCCTGCAAGCAACTGACCGGTGCACGTGCCTCGTCTCCTCCCTCTCGTCGACCCTGCCCGCAGGAGAGCTTCCCGTCGGCCTCCGGCCCGCTGTCGCCCGACGACGATTTCCCGGCCACCTCTCGCCTGACACATGCTCGGACGCCGTCGCTATCCTTCTCGTCGACCTCCTCAGCCTTCTCGACTCACGCTCAGGGGTCGCCCGCCTCGCAAACAGTGCCCGACTTCGGCCCCAACTCGGGCCGCGCGCGGACGGCATCAACTCTCTCGCTCAAGACGCAGTTTGACGTCGGTGCTAAGCCCTTCTTCCCGGCAAGCCACTCACCCTCGGCGCTCTACAGCGCCGGTGGAGACGGAGACGAGGGCGCCAACGACCACGGCGACGTCCATCGGCGGCCGAGCCTCCAGGGCATTCACGGTCTCGGCTTCTCGTCGACAGGCGACGGCGTTCAAGGTCTCTACGAGGGCGTTAGTGACTTCGAGCTGTCGAATCTGGGTTTGCTCGGGACCGGCGCAGGCGGAGCGAGCGTTGTGCGTATCCCACTCTGCTCGCTCATCTGTCGACGGACTCCTAGCTGACTGACTTCCGTCATTGCCGACTTCAGTCTTTCCGCCAGGGCGACTGGATCGTGCGTTTCTCGTCGCTTTGCTCTGCGCACCACTTGTCGCATGCTAATCTCTGGGCGGCACCCTCCCCTGCAGTGCCCCTCGGACACCTGCTGTGCGTCCCATGCCTTGCTCGACATCGCTTCGCAAGCTGACTGACACCTCTCCCGGATGTGCATGTCCCCCCAGCGTTCCACAACTTCTCGCGCAATGAGCAGTGCATGATCTGCGCGACGGCCAAGCCTCCGTCATCGTCATCGCGCCCCATCCCGCGTGCCGAGCTCTCGACGCCCACGCCGCAGCGACTCGCTCCAACCTCAGTCGGCAACTCGGCCTCAAGCGCGGGCGACAACACGGAGCCGGCCTCGCACCTCACCCCGCAGCAGCAGCAAGCGATCCAGACCCTCGCTGCCGCCCGCAACGTCGCCATCCCGCCGCACCTGGCCGTCCGATCGACGCCGACGACGTACCACTCGCTGCCGACCCGGCCGCTGCTCAACTCGATCTCGCTGCCCGACTTCCAGGGCGTCGGCAGCGCTACGGCCGAGCGCGCGCGCAAGCTCTCGGCCTACTCGTCGCCGGGCTTCCAGATCGCGCCCTTCCTGCCGCCGTCGGGTCAGGCTTCGCCCGGCGGATCCTTCGGCTCGTGGCCGCAGGACCCAACGACAGCTCCTTCGCCCGACGCCTACTGCTCCGGCACGCCTGGCTTCGCCTGGCCCAGCGACCCGCAGGGACCACCTGCCGGTCTCGGCCTCACCGGCGTCCGACCTCGTAGCCAGACGGCGGGCGGCCTCTCATCCGATGGAATCGGTCGGCCGAGCGGCGCGAATGGCTCGCCGAGCGCTACCGGCCACCGCGCGACGCTCAGCCTCGGCGGCGCCGGCCATGCCCCAACCCAGTCAGCCGGCGAGCGCTTTGCGCCTATCGTCAACAGCGGCAACACGGGTCCGATGACCATCCAGCAGGGCGACTGGGCCTGTGGCACCTGGTACATCCGCGAACGGACCCATCGTAGAAGGCCATTCTGGCGCCGCCGCTGACCATCTCGCTCAACATTCCAGCGGCTTCGTGAACTGGCGCCGGCGCCGCGTCTGCCTCAAGTGCTTCCCCTTCGCCGAAGGTGAGTCTGCCGCATCGACGCGGGCTCAGGCATGTGACCTGACCCTTGGTTCTGCATCCCCTTCGCACCGGAAGGCAACGAGCTCGCCGGCGGCAACCTCGCTGCGTGCGTGATCAGTCTCTTCCTGTACTTTCGCAGCTGTCACTGATGCGCCATTCGACTCTGCTCACAGCTCGGTCCTGCTCGTCACCCAACTGGCCCAGGCGCCTTCAATTCCGCCGCTGGCTCCGGCCTTCGAGGCCCCGCCCAACTCTCGCCTGGCCCAGCCCGCCTCAGGCGTACCCTTCCCGACCGGCGGCCGCTCCTTCATCTCGAGCGGACCCTACCAGCCGCCGCCGTCGCCGCCAGACGCTGGCTTCGCCGCATTTCTTCCGGGCGGCCGGGGCGAGCGGCCGGTCGACTTTGACGTCTTCGGACTCGCGTCGCCCGTCCACTCCCCACCGTCCCAGGCCGAGCGCGGGCTAGCGGTCGGTCCGGCCAACGGCGGCGGCGGCGGCGGCCGCAAAGGCAAGAACAATCTCGCTCCCCTCTCGCCGATCGGCGCCGAGGTCCGCTCGCTCGTCAACTCCTTCGCCAACGGCCCGCCTCAGCAGCCGCCGCCGATCAGCAAGTCGACCGCCTCGCTCCGAGACCTCGCGCGCGAGCGGGCCGAGCACGAGCGCCAGCTGAGCGGAGGCATGCTCGGCCTCTCGCTCCGGCATCAAGGAGGCGACGCTGGCCGCGCCGCGCACCAGTAGACGGGCAAGTCGCTCGAGGTCCACACTCTCGCAACCCACAAGGGCGGCCGGACGGCCGTTTGGGTCGGAACAGGCGGAACAGGAGGATCGCGACGGAAAGATAGAGGAGCGAAAGGAAGGCGTCGGGCAGCAGCCAAGGCCGCCGGCCCTGCCCGGACGCCAAAACCCAAAAAAACCAGAAGGCCTACATCGGTCGGAACCTCGAATCCCAAGAGGGCAGCGGCTGCCCTCCCATCTTCACACAACATCATCCCTTGGTCGCGGCCCGCCTCCTTCGACGGTCGCGGCCTCTTCCACCATGCGCGCACCCGCCCATCTCTTCCCGTATCCGGTTCTCTTTGTACCACCGCACATGCATTTCTCTCCCGTCATCTCATCCCCTCTTGCACATCCCTTCCCGCGGCCCGATGCTCTCACTCTCCCGTGCCGACTCATGACTCTTACGCATGCTGGGTCGAGGTCACGTGCCCGCTGCTTCGCCGCTTTTCAGCCTCACTGGCCGAACCCGCGCGCCCACGCGTCGCCTTGCCTCCGGCGAAAAGATGGCTTCCGCTCCAGCCCTCCATCACTCCTCTGCTGCTCCTTCCCGTCTTGACCACCTGCCAGATGGCCCTCATCGACCGCTCACCCTCGCTCGGGCCGTTTGTCCGCCTGCCGGCGCCGCATGCCGACATTTTGCTCACGACGCTTCTCCCAGGCGACGCCGCAGCGCTCGTCGAGCTCTACAACACGCCCAGCATCGGCCATCGGCTGTACTCGACCCCGTTTCCGTACGTCCAGTTCAGCTTTCAACTTCAGCCGGCGCTGTGCATCACACTGACCATCATCGGCCCCGTCTACAGATATTCGACCGCCGATGGCGAGCGGAGCATCGCCAAGGAAGCTCCTGCGGCGGCCGCTTTGCAGGCTCGCCTGGATGCTGGCGACCATCAACCGCTTGACGCCTACCCATTGACCGCCATCCGCATCGAGACCGAGGAGGGCTCGACCCGCCTGATTGGCACCGTGGGCGTTCACGCGGCCGAGCCGAATTCGGCCTTCCCCTTTCGAGAGAACTGCTGGGATCTTGGTTACGTCCTGCTGCCTTCCTTCGGCGGTCGAGGTATCGGCACAGCGGCTCCCCGGGCCGCTCTCGCCGCCTGGGAGCAGCTCGGCAATGTCAAGGCCTTCGGCGCATATGGTTCGCCCCCCTTTGCGTGTCGTTCAGAATGGGATCTGCGCTGAGTTCCTTCCCTCGCCTTCTGCCAGTCGAGACCGACAACCCCTCGTCGATCCGCGTCCTGCAGAAGCTTGGCTTCGAGCACGTCGCCGAGTTCGACGAGGACTGGCCCGAGGCCAAGGGCGGCGGCACGCGGCGCAACTTTCGGCTCGAGAAGGTCGTCTCGTGAGGCGACCCTTCGTTACAGGTCAGTGCTGCCCCTCATATCTCGCATGCGCACCATCACCACCTCATCCACCGGCGACGAATGATGTCCGCCTTTAGTGGCGTTTCCTATTAGCCCCAACGTCTCCCGAGACTTGCAGAAAAAACCTCGAGCGAACAACTCACTACTGATCCCGTCGCCCAATCTACCACTCCTTCGCGCGCCGTCCCGTTCGTTCGCTTCGTCCTGATGACTGACCCATCGCCTCTCCTCCCCCTTCTCCGCAACAGGTCTCGACGCTCGATCAGACGCTGGCGCTTTCCTTGCCGGCCTCGAACCCAACAGTCTGCCGCCCGCGGACTCTTGTCAGCGCGCGGCCCCGCCTTACACACCCGTCCGGCCGATTCGCACCGCTCTTCTGGCCAGTGATCAAGCATGTTTCGCAGCATCCGTTCAATCTGACGATCAGCGCCTGGACGTGTCGGCCTGTGCTAATTCTTCATTGCGGAGGGCTGCAATGCGTCTACCCTCTTGGCGCGCCTGTGTGTATCGATGTTTGTAGCGGAAACCACCAACTGCCAGTTCTCGTCGTCAGCCGCTTGGGGAAGATATGGCGATACCGTCGGCCCGACAGCTGACCGGTGACCCACCTAGAGTCTCGACGCTGCCTGCCGCATATCCTGCGCCAGTCCGCACAGAGCACGCCTGCCGTGCCGTCCGAACCCTCTCCATTTCATCCGACCTGTCTTTTGCGGAGGGGCATTGGTATCAAAGCGTACAACGGGTTGGGAAGTGCGAGTGTGAGTGTGTGGGAGCGACAGTGGTCAATGATGTGGAGTTGTGGGATTGCGGGCCGGGCCCGATGCGAAGGGAGAGGAGAGGGGGGCCGATAGATCATGAGTGAGTTGTGGGAGTGGGGCGAAAAGAAGGGGCAGGAAGGGGAACAGGTCTACGAGAGGCGGAGAGGAAACGAGGATGGGCGATTGCCCGCGGTGCGGGCGAGGAGCAGGAGCAGAGGGCTCGCTGTGCGAGCGCTCGCAGTGCAAGGGGGTGGGTGGTGTCGTCAAGGCGGAAGGAGGCGAGGGGCGAGGGGAGAGGGAGAGGGTCGGAACGTTGCAGAGAAGGAGAAGTGTTCGTCGTCGAATCGAGTGCGTCTAGGGTGGCTTGGGCGGAGAGGATGAGAGGGGCGGCCGGCGGTAGGCCGGGCGAGGGACGCGGGGCAGGATGTCGAGCCTGTCGTCAGAGCGGCGAGTACATGCGGTCAGTCACCCGTGCCGGCCGAGACAAAAACTTGCGCGGAGCAAAGCAGACGTACGGCAGCGACGAGAGGGCGAGACCTGCTGCAGATGTGACGACCGGTGGCCGCTCACATCTCGACGTCCTCGGCGACGTGGGCCGAGTTGAGTGAGCGGCGCGAATTCGAGCTCGCCCGGCGTGCCCAGCTGGCCGAACCGCCACTGAGCGGCGGGACGTTGCTGGCGCCGTTTGCGCCTCCGGCCGGATAGAAGCCGCCGAGGCCGAGGCCGAGCTCGCCCCCGCTTTGCTGCTGATCGCGCAAGGCTTTCGTCTGGCTGCGCGTTTGCCTCGCCGGCGGCGGCGCGAAGCCTCCTCCTGGCGGTGGGCCGGCAAAGCCAAAGGGGTTCTGGTTGTGTGCTGGTTCCTGGGGCGAGGCGACCAGCGAGTGGAAGGCCGAGTAGGACGCTGGCGAGCCGGGCATCGAGTTGCCGCTGACGGGCGTGAACGGCAGCCTCGTCGGCGGGTGATGCGGCGAAGGCGCAAAAGCCCCGAAGCCGCCGCTGTTGGCGCCGTCGACGAAGGACGAGCCTTTGGTGAAGGACGACTGATGGCTGAGTGCCGGCGGCCGCTGGACAGACATGTGCGAGCCGAACGAGTTTTGGCCACCGCCGGCGGCCGACTGGAACGACGACGGCGGCGGCGGAGGCACGTTGGACGTGTAGTGGAACGAGTTGGCCGGCGTCGGCTGGCCGGCCTGGGCCGACTGGGGCGGCAGGAAGAGCGTCTGCGAGAGGTGGGCCTAGAGGTCGGGCAAGGAGGGGGGACGCGGAGGGAAGGGCGAGGACAGAAGAGCCGGTGACGCGCGGCCGAGAGCAAGACGGGAGGTCGTCAGCGTCTGCAAAACTGAACGGACACGGAGCAGCAGCCAGGGCAGAGCAGTGGCGACGAAGACCCGGCCTGCACGCCGCGAGGACCGAGAGGGAAGGTGGGCAGGGGTGGGCAAGGCGAGACCGGTGCTAACGGTCGGCCGTCGCACCGATAGCCGCTCCTGACCTCCCGCCGTCCGACGAAGCCCGGCCCCGAGAACGCCCTTGCGAGAGTCGCTCAGGAAGGATGGATCCCTTCAAGCGAGTGCCTTCTCTCGCTGTGAGGAGCGACTTCGAGCGCTCGCCCTCGCTGAGCCGGAGAAGAGTGTGGGTTGCAAGCGGTGCGTTGCGGTGGGCGGCCGGCTCGCGGGACGGATAGCGTCCCGGGTCGTTCGCTCGGCCTGAACCTTGGCCGGAGCGGTCTCCTCCCGCCGTTTCCCCGAGCAGCAACGCAAGCGAACGAGATGGGACATACGTGAAGGGCACGGAGATCCATCGCCTCCTGGCCGATGCACGAGCCGTTGAGGCTCGAGACGAGGTCGTCAAAGTCGATAGCGGCCATCGTCCGGGAGAGCGCGGCGCGACCGGGCGGGTCGGATAGCGGCGGGCTGAGCGAGGGCGGGCTGTGGCGGCGACGACGGCGGGTGCCGAGGCGAGACGTGGGTGGCTCGACGACGCGGGTTGGACTTTCCCTCAAGCGTGGGGAGTGGGTGAGGCAGGAGGAAGGGCGTAGAGAAGCGCCCGGACTGTAGCGGAGGAAGGGGGGTGGCTGATGGTGGACTACTGGCGGCCTGACCGAGAGAGCTGTCGACGAGAACTTGCGGCCGGCTCACGCAACTGTCAGGCGCGCCTTCGATCGCCCCGAGGGCGAAAGCGCGCGCTCGGCCCGGCCCTGCTGCTCATCGGGCCGGACGAGCGGAGGCGGCTGGAGGAGGCCTTCCTGCTGGCTGATACGACTCGTTGCCCTGCAGAGCACCTCGGGCAGTTCCCCAGCGAGACGAGCACTCTCATGTCCATGCTGGATGCCCTTCTCTGCTCCTCGCCCGTCACCCTGCTGGTGCTGACCGGCCGACGACGCCCTTTCGGAGCGGCCTCGCCGTCGGCGCCTTCGGGCGAGGCGGCGGTCCGGAGCAGCCTGCGCGGGGCCGCCGGGGCAGAGGCACGTGCGGGCCGCCACCTCCGCCGCGCCCGCAACCAGCAGTCGCCTGCCTGCACTGTGTTGGACGACGTGTGCGCACGCAGGAGGATCAATAGGGATCTGAAGGCAACGCCCTGTCCCTCCGAGGGCTGAGCAGCAGCAGCAGCAGCAGCAGCAGTAACGACCATGCCCGTGCCCTTTCCTGCTTTCGGAAGGCGGCGGAAGGGTCGTCCATTCCCGGAGGCGGCCCGGTGACGTAGGCGCAAGGAGGGGGGGCCTGGGCCGCGCGCGCGGGCTGCGCTGGCTCGAGATGGAACTCCACCAGGGCGTCATCAGAGCGCGAGGCTCATCTCCCCATCGCAAGCAGGGCAGACCGCCGGCCTGCCGCAGAGCTGGGCCCTCAAAGGTGTCCGGCGGCTGACACCCTCTCGTCCTCCAACACCCATCACCCCTCTATCCCCTGCCCAACCACCCCTCCCGCCTCCAACCCACCCCTTCACCATGGCCGACTACTCGAACCTCAACCTCGGCAAGCCTCTCAACGAGGCCTCGCACACCACCATCCCCGGCAGCCACCACTCGTCGTCGTCGGGCGCCCCGCTCAACGCCGCCGCCGCCCCGGGCGACTACAACCCTTCGGGCGCCGACCAGGGTTTTGCCCGCGACGTCCTCTCGACGCTCGACAACCGGACCGGCCACGCCGGCACGGGCGCCGGCCTCGGCCACGGCCAGCAGGGCCAGCAGACCGTCTCTGGCCAGTACGAGACGACGAACCCGCTCTCGGGTGTCCAGCGCTCGGGCGAGAACGAGCCCCACGCCCTCCGGTCGGGCGGCCACGCCCACGCCAACTTCCCCGCCGAGTCCGACACGCTCACCTCGGGTGAGGCTGGCCAGTTCGGCTCGGAGAACGACGCCCGCCGGCAGGAGGGTCTCGTCGGCGCCGCGACCGGCCACCACCAGTCGTCGCACCACGCCTCGGGTCTCACCGGCGGTCACACCGGTGCGTCTCCGTCTCCGTCTCCTCGCGGTCGTGCAACGACAGTCGACTGATTTCGGAGCTTCCTCCATCCTTTCCTTGCTTTCTAGGCCCGTCGTCTCGTGAGATGGACGCGGAGCTCCACGACCCCAAGCGCGGCCTGCCCGACCTCGTTGGCCACACCAACGCGTCCGGTTACGGCCTCAACAAGGGCCACCGCGGGGACGAGTCGTCGCACTCGCACGCGGGTGCTGCTGGCCTCGCCGGCGCTGGCGCCCTCGGCGGTGCCGGCCTCGCTTCGGCCGCTCACGGCCAGCACGGTTCCTCGTCGGCCGGCAACGGCGGTGCGACTGGCCTCGAGGGAGGCGCCCGCCCGGCCCACGACTCGATCCTCAACACGAACGAGCAGCCCAAGGAGCTCGAGATTGGCGGCTTCAACCCCAAGACCAACATTGACCCTTCGGTCGCCGAGCCCAAGGAGGTCGAGCGTGCGAGCACGGACGGACCTCACGGCCTTGTTTTCGTAAGTTTTCTTCCCCAATTCGTTACCGGCCCGCCCCGAAAGCGATTTCCCCTTCCTTCGCTGACAATCGCCTCGCCTACACAGCACAACGGCAAGTACGTCCACCGTCGCGAGCTCGACGGCGACACCTCGCGCGAGCCCGCGCGTCAGTAAGCGCGGCACCCCCCTTGCCCACCTTCGCCGTCCGCTCCCTATCTTTGTAGGATCGTAAACCAGCTACCGGGCATACGCCTGTCTTCTGTCCAACTGTATCCCGTACTAGCCCACCCTATGACGGCCTTCATGCTATGGCCTATTGCCCTGTGACACATGCGAATGAAGTTCGAAGTGGTAGGCAGGCAAGCCTGGCGCAGCAGCGACGGCGCCCGCCAGAAGCTAGCGCCTCGACGACAAGCGTCGCTCTTGCCGTCGCCCTGTCATCGCTCACTTATCGACATACGAGCGATTGCTCGAGAGCACGCCAGCGCTATCATGCACGAGAGGGAGGCGGGCGAAAAGTGATCCTTGCAGGTCGGATCAGTCGTCCCTCTCCGACGGCTCGGAGTCCGACCGGCGCTGGCCGATCTTGCCGCCGCGGTCAGCCCGCGCCGGTAGCCCTTCCCTCCGACCGACCAGCATCTCCTCATCCTACCCATTTACCTCTGCGTCCAGCACGCCCTACCTCCCATGACCGGCCCTCCCTACACGCAGATCGATCTCGCCGACTTTGACCGGCTCATCGGCTCGGCGACCGAGGTCTCGAGCGCCGCCCTCGGCGGGCGCGTCCTCAGCGTCTCGGACGAATGGTTCGCGCCGTGCGTGCCTCACTTTGCCTATCGCCGAGCCGTCGACCGAGTTGCTGATCTGGACCCTCTCGCACTCTCTCAGGGCGAGCGACCTCCTGAAGGTCCACGTACGTCTCGGTCTGCAGCCTACCCGTGAGCAGCTCAAGTGCTGACCGGCGAGATGCTGCGGCAATCACCTCCCCTTCTCCTCTCCTCGACCGGCTTATCGCCCCGGCTCCCATTTGACCTCCTCCCTAGCCGGCCGTCAACATGAAGGGCCAGTTCGGCCCGGCCGGCGCCCTCTTCGATGGCTGGGAGACGCGCAGACACAACCCAGATCACGACTGGTCAGTCATCCGAGCTCAGGGCAGCCTCGGCGGCAACGGCACGTCTGCTGACATCCTTCGGCCGACGGCGCTCGATCCATGCTGAAGGGCCATCGTCAAGCTCGGTGTGCCCGCCGCTTCGCTCAGCGCGTTCGACATCGACACGAGCAACTTTTCCGGCAACGAGGGTCCGGCCGGCTCGGTCGAGGGTGTCTATGCGCCCGACCGGGAGCCGACGAACGACGATGCCGAGGTCGGTTGCATTGTGCCGTCGACTGCGCGCCTGCCCGCGTGAGTCGACCGACCGACTGATACCCAGCCATCCCTTTGACTCGGCAGTGGGTTTTGCTCCTACCTGTCGTGCCTCTTGGCCCGTCGTCGCGGCACCTCTTCACGATCCCTCCGACGGCAAAGTCCTTCACCCACCTCCGGCTGCGCATGATCCCCGACGGCGGTATCGCCCGCTTCCGGGCGTACGGCACCGTCCGCCCCATCTTTGACACGACGCACGCCTGGGACGCCAGCCAGGCGACGGAACATTCTGACGTGCCCGGCCAGCGCGACCTTGCGCACGCCTTCAATGGAGGCCGCTGCGTCTACGAGAGCGACAAGCACTACGGCGTCGGCGCCAACCTCCTGCTTCCCGGCCGAGGGTGCGTCGCAGAAACGAGAGGAGACGACGACGGACACTGACCGGATCGACATGTTTCGGCCGTCCTTTCCAGCAAGGACATGGGCGACGGCTGGGAGACCAAGCGCTCTCGCACGCCTGGCCACAACGACTTTGTCATCATCAAGCTGTGCGTCTGTTTGCGACTCTCTCTCCGTCTCCGAGCCCTCGCCGCAAACTGACCAACGCCTCGCAGTGGCGCGCCGGGCTCCATTTCGCTCATCAACATTGACACGCTTCACTTTCTCGGCAACTTCCCCGCTGGCGTCGAGGTGCACGCGATCCACTCGGCCCAGGAGGTTCCGCCGCTCGACGTCGCCGCCGGCTGGACACCGATCCTCAACCGCGTCAAGGTCGGCCCCCACGCCGAGCACTTCTACCCGATCGAGGCTGGCTCGCAGACGTTCACGCACGTCCGCATGACCATCTTCCCTGGTGCGTCTGGGTCGGTTGACTACTTCGAACTTGCAGCAGTCTCGCTGACAGGCGCTGCGTGCAACGACCTCGCAGACGGCGGCGTCAAGCGGCTGCGGGTCTTTGGCCGTCGTGCGGGTGAGGAAACTGTCTCTCCCCGCGCGGGCGAGATGGGCTCGACGCTCCCAACTTCAATCGCATCGCTCGTTTCGTCGCTCAAGGGCAGCGTCGTCGGCAATGCCAGAGGCGACGTCCCAGCGCTCGTCGCCGAGCCACTGACGACGGCTGGCTTCGCGCCCTACGGCGACGTCATCCAGGCCTTCCCGTCGCCCGACCTCGCGCCGGCAGGCGCCAAGTGCACGTCTGCCAACAACGGCAGCGCCTGGAAGTACCACCGGCTGAGCACGCCCGAGGCGAGCTACCCGGCGGACAGCGGCGCCGTCGCTGCCGTCAGCTGCTTCCGGGCCGTCCCACCGGAGGGCTTCGGCGGCAAGGGCTGGAAGGGAACGTTTGAATCGCGCATGTTTGAGCGGCACGCCTTCACAACCCGTGCGTCCAGGTCAGGCAAGTCGGGACGGATGTCACTCGCAGGCACTGACTTTCTCGTCCGCGTCATACAGAGACCTTCATCCCGATGGGCAAGAGCGACGGCGAGCTGGCGCATGGCGGCGAGGGCATGCTCGTCATCGTCGCGCAGAACGGCGAGGGTAAGTTGTCCTCGCCTCGTCACGATTCGTGCGTCGACTGATTTTGCGCCCCTTTTCAAGACGACGCGCCCGACCCGTCGACCTTCAAGGCCTTCCTCGCATCGCCCTCGCAAGGCCTCACCTACAAGACGGGCATCTGGCACCACTCGGTCCTCACTCTGTGCGTCTCTGACACCCTGCTCCCCTCCAGTGATTGATCTGACGATCAATCGATTCGACCTCGCACAAGCGTCCCGACCGACTTTGCCTGCTTCGAGGCGCAGATCTCGACGAACGGCGACCGCGAGGAGGACTGCGAGGTCCGGCGCAAGGCCGACGGCGAGCCTGCGTACCTCACGGTCGAGCTCAAGTAGATGAGGGGGAGGGGTCGCACATGCAGATCCAAGCCGACATGTAAGAAGGACAGCGAGTGATCGGGAAGCCAAGAGGGAAGAGGAAGAAGGCAAGGTCGAGGAGCACTCGACGACTATGTGGCAACGAGAGGGAAATGGTAGTCCATGTGATGCAAGAGAAGGCGGGGAAGCGAGCGCTTAGAGGGTCGTGACCCAGCCCTTGGCGGTGAGAGCGGCGGCGACAATCGAGGCAAACATCTTGTGGCCCGCGGTCGTGAGGTGAACCTGCAGACCAAGAGAAGCGTCAGCGATAGGACGACTGCTGACTGCACGTTTCCCGCGCAGGACGCACCGAATCCCAGAAGACGTGGCTGTCCTGGTCCTTGCACTTGGTGTACTGGAAGCCGAGCGACTGCTCGAGCGCCGAAAGGCCGACCTGGCACGGGGTGACAAACGTCGTCGAGTTGAAGCCGTAGGCCTCAGCGTTAGCACGGAGTGCATTGACAGCCTGGTAGGGGTCGGCGTTCGTGACGTTGGCCGACTCGAGGCCCTGGAGGCCGGTCCGGTACGACGAGGTGAGGACGTCGAGCGCCTGCGACGACTCGACTGTCAGGACGCGCGAGGCCGGCGTGTCGTCCAGCGAGGGTAGGTTGACAAGGGTGATGGCGGCCGCACCGGCCGCCTGGAGCGACGAGACGCCGCGAGCGACCGCATCCGTCAGCTGCTGACCGGTGATGTTGAGACCCTCCTGGAGGACGGCGAGGGCGTCGTTGCCGCCGGTGAAGATGATGTGGAGCGAGGTCGCGAGCGACTCGGGCGTCGTCGTGTTCTCGGCCAGGTAGGCGGCGACCTGATCGAGCGCCGAGGGGACGGTGATGTTGGCGACGCCGAGATCGAGGACCGCCGGGTTCAGCGCGTTGTCGGTCGTCGCCGAGCCCGTGGCATAGTCACGGAGCTTGACGCCCATGCGCCGAGCCAGGTACTCGGGCCAGACCCAGCCACTGGCGGAGGAGAAGGCGAAGCAGGGGAGGGACCTCATGTGTCAGCCGAGACTCAAGCGGGGTTGCGAAGCCAGGCCGCGCAGTCGATTTGTCGATGGAACGAGGACAGACTCACTTGCTGAAGCGAGAGTCGTAGTAGTAGAGCGGGTTAGGGATTGCGCCGTTGGTGAGCGAGGCGAGGCCAGTTCCGTTGTCGGATAGCGAGTCGCCGAACTTCGAAGTGGGTGAAGCCAGGAAAAGAAAAGTTGGTCAGTACAGGTCCCGAGCCTTCCTTCCTTCCCTGTTCCTTCTCTCGAAGGGGGGCCTGATTTTCCTTTCGAGGAGGGGCGCCAAGCTGGCGTCAACCGCAATCGACGCACTAGAACGAGCTGGCTGAAGTTGTGCCCAAGGACGGCAAAGCCATCGCGCGTATTGAAGAGAGCGCTCGCGTTGAGCGCGCCGGCGGTACCGTTGGTGGCAGCGTCAGGGTGGACGGGCTCAGGGGCGATGTTGGTGCGGATGTAGAGGGGGTAGGCCGCGGCCTGCTGGACCGAGGCCAGGCCGAGGGCGGCGGCCGAGAGGAGGGGTGCGACGAGCATGCGAGCAAACGAGGTAGAAGGTGAACGAGCGTCGGCGGGAGGAAGAAGGGAAGGGTGACGGTCAGTCGGCGAGAGCGAGCCAGGGCAGCGATGGTGCGACGGCGCAGTGCGGCCCGCCGGACGACGGCCAAGCAAAAGCCCGGCCGCGTGGACCATGCGATCGAATGCCGCTGCCATGGCAATCACGACGGCCTTGGTGGACGACGTCAACGGCAGCTGGGCGTCGGGCAAGGCTGCCTGGGATCGCTCGCTGGCGTCAGGACATATTGAGAGTGGGTACATCAACGTCGATTGAGATCGAGGTCGGGCCGAAGACCGGCAGCCAGATCAGGCGCGCGCAGCACTTTCGTTGTCGCAGCAAGACGAATGAGACAGTCATAAAGTGAAGATCATCAGGTGGTCATGAGGGGTCGGGGGTCAAAGGTCGTAAAGGCTAGTGATACAGCATGATGAGACAGAGGTTCAGAGTGTCCGGAGGAAAGGGCCTAATGGTAGAATACGAGGGTCGAGTTGCTGTGCCCCTTGATCTCAACGCCCTGCTCGAAGGCCGCCCAAGACGACGGCAGGTTGAGGTCGGTCACAGGGATGCCGTGCAGTGCCCGTGAGCGGGCGACGGCACGGGGGAGGGCCGGGATCTGGATGGCCGGACATGTGAGTGGCAAGGGTCAGCAAAGACGATGATAGCAGCCAAACAGCAACGTGGAACGCACCGAAACGTGCAGGAGGTGTCGCTCGAGGAGGTCGAGCTTGCGACCGACCTTCCTGACGTCGCCGCTGTGAGCGAGCTTGACGTTGGCGTAACCGTCGATGATGGCTCGCAGGGCCGCCTCGTCCGACTTGCGCTCTGCAAACGTGTAGTGGAAGCGCGACAGGCCGTCAGCCTCCGTAACGAGGTGTGATCTCAGCAAGGGGAGAATCTTACGTACCTGGCCGAGCGAGAGCGGCGAGGGCTGCCGAGTAAGTGTCGTAGGTCCTGCGACCAGGAGTGACTGCGGATGAGAAGTCGTCGGACGCGGTCGTCGACGTCGATGCCCAAGACAATCGGCTCGTCGACGAGCCGAGAGGGGCGTGCATGATGTCGATGATGCCCATGGTGTGGATAGCTATGGAAAGGACAGAAAGGCTGTTGATTGGTCAGATGCGTGCGGGTGGGAAGGGGTGATGGACGACCAGCCTCACCTAAGCACGAGGGGTGGGAGAGTGAAGTTGGGATGTGAAGGGGAGCAAGAAAGAGGTACCTTTCCTCTCCCGCATGGCTGCCGCTTTTGTGCTCTCTTGTCAAGTCACTGTATGCTGTCGGCGTTGAGCGAGCGAGCGAGTGGTTGTCAAGCAGCCGCACGTTGCTCCGTCAGCAATGAGTCAGGCGACGGGTCCGAGGTGCGCGGACGGTGACTCGGAGGCAAGAGCGCCATAGCGTTCGTTGGCCGTCGAGCCCGAGATACCTCAGCACGACGGCTGCTCGACGGGAAGGCGCGTCTTGCTCGAGGAGCGACCAGGACCTTGGCCTCGGGAAAGGGGGAGGGGTTCCGGCAGAGAGGTTGCCTCGACGGAAGTCTCCGCCTGGCGAGACCAGCGCGCGCGCGCCTCATCCCTCAAGGGAGAGCGTCCGACGTCGTCCATGACCTGACAGCATGGAAGAGCCCGGAAGGAGCGATCAGCGGACGCATGCGAAGGCTGCTCTGCAAGCTCAGTAGATGAGCAGGTAGATGAGCAGGGTCCGGGGCGATCTAAGATGAGGCAGACGGGCAACAAGCAGAGTCGACGTCGCGTGACAGCTGCCGCCGAGCCCGCGACGAGCACTCCGTCCTTTGTCCCTCCGACCGCAACCCACCCGTCCCTCCTAAACTCAGCATCAGGACGTCGGCCTTCCTCGCTTCAGAACGTCTCATCGAACCGATCAGCCCCTGTTCTCTCGCTACAGCATCTTCTTCTCCTTTCGACCGCGGTCCACTCCCCACGCCCGCAGCTACGAGCTCGACCTCAGCCCCTTCACCCACCAAGCCTCCGATCCTCTTGAGCGGAGCCGTCGAGCACGATGCGGAGTGACCCGATGAAGCTGTTCGGAGCTCTTAGTGGCTTGGCACTGGGTGCGGACCGATCTCCCCCACGCTACCTGCTAGTGAGGCGCTCCAATCGGCGGTCGTAGACTGACCTCACCTGCTCGACCTGTCCCCGGGACGCCCCTTCTCCTGACTTGCCTTGCTGCCGGCAGGAGTTGCGACGGGACTGTACATCTGGGACCAGCCGATCCGGCGAGGCATCGAGGACATGTACGTGACCTGACGATTGTGCGCCGATCTCGGCGGTCGAAGACGGTCGCACCACTGACCTCGACATCGGGCTGTACCTTGCTCCATGCATAGCATCAAGAAGACGGGCAAGGAGGTGCACCTGCCGCCGTCGGTCGTCACGGGCAGTAGCGAGATCGCGCGGCTCAAGACGGACCCCAAGTGCGTTTACCATCCTGCTCGACCAGGAGCTCGCTATCTGACCAGCTCGACTTCTGCCCGTCGCGCAGGCCGGAACCGCCGCCCAAGCCGACGCCCAAGCAGACGCGGTACCGGATCATCAGCGGGGTGCCGCATAAGGTCGAGGAGAACGAGTCATGAGCCTTGGCCTACTGTCTCTGGGCTGCGGGGTCTCAAAGCGTGGGAGACGCAGCACACCGGTGCCTGACTGCACGCGGGCGGAGCGAAAGATGCCGGTCGGGCAGAGACATGGCAGAGGCACTGAACCGGAGTCAACCCCTGCTTCCCCCATCGGCCTCAGAAGGCGGCCGTCGGATCGAGCTCGCTCAGGTCAAAGCCGTCGTCGCTGTCGCCCTCCGTCTGCAGCGGTGGTGGAGGCGATGGCGGCCGGGCAACCTGGCTTGCCGCTGCTGCCTGCGATGTCGAGTCGTCGGTAGATGGTGCGTCGACCAGCTCGTCGGCATCATCGTCCTCACCACGGGCGCCGCGCTCAATCTGCCGTTCGAGCTCGTCGAGGAAGGCGAGACTGCCGACGGTTGCGCCCCGGAAGCGGACAGGGAAGCGTTCGGCGCTCCCGCCGGGGACCGCGCTCCAGATCAGCCGCTCCTCTTGCGGGCGGAGGAACACGCGCCGAACGTCGTCCGGCAGCCGCGGGTCCAAACACGGCTCGAAGAAGGGGTTGTCACTCGCGTCTTCGAGCGCGGCCTCGCGCGCCGACGGCTTGAGCTTCTCGGGCGCGGCCGAGCGGACGCAGGCAAGGATGCGGCTCGCGTCACGTTCAGTCAGGAAGCCGAGGTGGAAAGCAGCCTCGCCTTGCCGGGCCGCGAGCACGAGCTCCTCCTCGTCCTCGACGGTGGAGAAGCGGCAGAGCAGGTCGGCGGAGGCGAGCGCGCCGCTCGTTTGCAGGTCTGGATACGCCGTCAGGAGTGCCGGCGGAAGCCAAGCCGTTTTGCCGGTCGGATCGCACTCTTGCGAAAGAAGCCGGCGCAGGCAGAGCTCGTAGAGCGAAGGGACGGGGTGCTGCGTCGTAGCCGAGTGATTGGTCGGGAAAAGAGGATGGTTGGTCGGGAAAAGAGTCGTCGTGGTCGTCGCCATCGTAGTTGTCGTCGTCATCGTCGTCGTGCTGCTGCTGGCCAAGGCCGTCGTGGGTCGTTTCAGGAAAGGATTCGGGATGAGATTGCTTCGCTTGAGGTGCGTCATGGTGAGAATTGTTGAGGGGAGGTAGGTCTGGAATGAACCCGGCCAAATCAGCGCTGACAGCTGGAAGGTGAGGGTCAGCTAGGGGAACTCACGATGCTGTTGTTCCCGACGCTCAGGCTCTCGAGGTTGACGAGCGCAGAGATGGCGGCGGGGATTGAGGTAAGTTGGTTGTTGCCTGGAGCGGGGCAGGCTGTCAGTGTCGACCTCGCTCCAACAGCAGAAGCAGGCGGCCGCACGTAGGTCGAGGTGCGTCAGGTTCTTGAGCTCAAAGAGCTGCGAGGGAAGGCAGCGGATCTCGTTATGGTCGAGCATGAGCTCGATTGGTACCTGCGAAGCCAGGCGGCCGGCGGCTGGCGATCCGGGCGAGGCAGCGAGCGGCGCAAAGGTAACGGCTCGACCGACGGCAGCGCGACTGCCGAGCGTCCGACCGGGCGACGGTGCTCGGCCAGGGAGGAGGCGGACGCGCGGGGCTGTCCCGGCCGTGGAGGCCGAGAGAGGCGACGACGGCGGCGTCTCTGTCGCGGCGAAGCCGACGATGGTCGAGGCCGAGGTTGAGGTCGACGTCGTGGAGGCTGAGGACGGGAGGGCTGGGCTGTCTGGCCGATCGCTGCCGTTGACCTCGGCTCGCATGGCGCGGCGGCTCTGGAGGGCGGCAAGACTAGCCTGGGCGGCCGTCGTCGATGCCGGCGCAGACGACACACGGCTGAAAGTCCGCGTCGCCGGCGCAAGGCGAGGCGAGGTTCCCGGCGACCGGTGAGGCGAGGCATAGTTGCGGCCGTGCGAGAGGCCCTTGTACTGCTTGAGAGCAGGCGAGGCAACGGCGATGTAGTTGTTCATGTCGGTCACCGTCAACGGCACGAACGTGAGCTTGTTCTGGCTAGGGACCAGAGGCAACGAGCGCAACGGAAGCAAGTCAGCAACGCGACCGGAGCCTTCTGAGCGACAGAGTTCGATGATGCGGCCGCGCACCTGAGGTCGACGTCAACCTTGCCCGAGGCGACCTGGTCGAAGCCCTTGGCCATGGCGGCCTGCCAGCGAGCCTCCTCCGCCGCGCGCGGGTCAATCGGCCGGCGCAGGGGCAGGGCGTGGGTCGAGCTCGTCGTCCGCAAGAGGGGCGTCGGCAAGGTTGCAAAGTCGTAGTCGTCTTTGCGAGGCTTGGACCGGACAGGTAGGCGACCTGTCGAAGGCTCGAGAACGTCGATGCTGATAGAGCTCGGGCCTGGCGCTGCTAGCGGGCGAGCGAAGAGCTCGGCCGGGAAGAGGGGCGGGCCGAGCTGGATGGCGGGCTCGAGTGGCGCGCCGCCGCTCGATCGCCCACCCGTCGGAGCGCCAGGCGAGGAAGGCGGCGACCAGCCAGACTCGGACGCCGACGACGACGCGGCCGAGACGGACGGGCTCGGATAGTCAAACGGCGGCAGCGGCTGCTCGGAATCGTGGCCGTCGCTCGGTCTCGGATTGGATCCGGAGCCGGCGAAGTGCCTCCCAGCCGAGTTGAATGACTGCGACTTGCGGAAGCGGCGCTCTGAGTCGAGACCGGCCTCCTGGTAGACGTTGCCCTTGCTGCTGGCGCCAAAGCTAGAGCGTCGGACGGTTCGGGCGCCGAGCGAGATCGCAAACGAAGGGAGGGTCGGTTGGTCAGCTCGCGTGCCCGGGCGGGGTCGGCAGCCTGAGGGCGACGCACGGGTCCATCGCGGGAGAGGCAGCGGCTTTGGCAGCGAGCAAGCGAAGAGGAGGCACTCTGTCCGCACGCGAGATGGAGCAGAGATGCTGGACGGCCCGGGCGGACGAGGGGTGATGGTACGGAGCACGAAGGGCGACGGAGAGAGGGCTGGGCTGGGAAGTCAAGACGCGTCGTCGCCCGCACGCGCGCACGGAGCTGGCCGAGGCGGGAGTCCGACGGATTGTTGCGCCGCCCCGCTGCTGCCCTTTTCGAGCCGCCTCTCAAGAGCGAGGCCGTCGACCTTCGTCTCTGATCGTCGACCATCACTCCATCATTACCCGCCGGTCGCTTCTAGCTGCTCTAGGGCGGTCAATACTACGAGGAGGGATCCCGCGCGAACGTGCCACACTCGAGCCCTGACCAGCCTGTCTGGTCGCGGTGCGAGTCGCGCGTGCTCGCCTCCCTCCGCTTCAGCTTCTCGTGCGTACCGTCTCTGCTTTCCCCGGCCGACCTCAACCTCCCCTCCTCTCTCCCCTTCCTTCTTATGACGAAACAACCTATTTGCTGTAACCTTCGTTCTGCCTACTCCAACTGCCTAGCGGGCTCTGGGGGATGACGATCAACATAACTCATGTCTACTGAATCCACTCTACACGCACTCCTCCTCTTACCCTGGTCGCGCCGCTCCCCTCTTCTCCTTGATCCACTCACTGACCTTTGCTTCTCCTTCTGTCTGCTTAGGTCACGCCTCTGTAGTCTGCTCTCCTTTCGTGTCTATCATGCCGTCGTCTCCAGACATGTCTCGGCTCGTCAGGCAGAGTTCGAAAGCGGGGCGACGTCGTGCGCTCGAGCAGGGTACTGGGCAGTCAGTCTCCAAGTGAAGGAGTCGTGGATCGTCGATCACGCGGGACGACAATAGGACCCCGGGAGGCGATGCTTGGCGCTTCGCTTGATTCAGCGCGCGCATACTATCTCGCGCCCGGCCCCGCATCCCTCACGCCGCGACCGAGGTCGCACGACCGACAGCCCAGACGGCGTGCGCTCTGCATGCATGCATACCAGGCCGCAAATGTCTAGTCGACCTTGTAGATGCCCGCGCCCGGGCTCGGCTTGCTCTCGAGCACGGCCACCCGGAGCTCGTCGTCGCTGAGCTTGGCGTACGGCTTGTAGCGCCGCTGGAGGGCCTTGCGGAAGACGGCAATGTCGACCGAGGGCGGGAGGAGGGAGACGGTGCAGCCTCCCCAGCCGGCGCCTGAGCAGGAGCGGAATTCAGACCGGTGAGTCAGCTCTTGACGGGCCAAATTGTTCTCGACAGGGGAGCTGGAGCGAGATAGTACGCACCGGTCAGACGGGAGCCGATCGCACCCTCCTCGCGGCAGATGACGGCCAGCTCATTGAGCTCGTCCGACGAGCAGTCAAATTCGCCGTCGCACGACGCCATTGACCGGTCCATGAGCTCGCCGAGCTGGCCGAGCACAACCGACTCATCGTCCGCGTCGCCCGAGGGCGCCGAGGCGTGCGCGAGGCAGAGCGAGCGGAAGTCGAGGACGCGGAGCGTCTCCGTCAGGACGTGCCGGGCTCGCTTGAGCAGGTGGAAGTGGGTGGCCTCGACTGGTAGAAAGGGGTGGGGGGATTCAGAGGGGTCAACCGAACGCTCTTTTTAGGCGCCAGGAAGGAGTCGGGAGGACGCACCCTCGATCCAGTTTTCGCCAAACGTCTCGTTCAACCAGCTCTTGTCGATCCCGAAACGGTCCCCAGCGAGCGCCTCGATCTCCTCCCACGTCCAGCCCGTCTCGCCCTTGCCGTCCTGGCCAAAGAGCTCCTCGACGACGGGAACGAGCGCCCGAAGGCCGCCGGCAAAGTCGAGGTTGTCAGCCTTAGCCGTGGGCGACTGGAGGTACTCTTCGAGCGCGTGCCGGAGGTGCGGGCGTGGGTTGTCCTCGCGGGCAGGAAGGGCGAGATTGAGGTGGTGGTGGAGGAGGAGGGAGGCGAGCGAGCACCTGAGAAGAGATAGAGCACAGGAGGCAAGCCGTCAGCGTCGCCATCCCCCAAGAGGTCAAACGAGGCGGAGCGACGTACTCGACGACACGCAGGTTGTAGTGACGCTTGCCGGTCTCAAAGAGATTGTGCGTCGTGAGTGTGTTCTGCATGTCGGAATGGCCAACGGAGTACGAGTCAGCCCTGGCCACTGCGCGCCAGCCGCAGAGCGAGGAGAAGGAGGTCCCTGCGCACTGAGATGACGAATCGGGCGGTCTTGGGCACGGGTACCTCCTTGGCCTCGAGTTGGGGCCAAAAGTCGATGAGCAGGGCCGACGAAGCGGTCGAAAGGACCGAGGCGGCCTGGTCCATGCCGCCAGAGTTGACGCCGACGACGCGCTCGTTGGCTACGGCCATGCGGACGAGGCCGCCCGAGTCGACGAGGTCGGCCTTGCCGTTGAGGACGAGGAAGGCGAGCGTCGAACCGACGACCATCGCCGCCGAGGACGAGAGGCCAGCGCCATCAGGCACCGAGCCGGTGTAGAGGAGGTCGGCCGCCATCGGCTTCGGGTCGGCCGAGGAGGGCAGGTGGTCCTCGAGCACGCCGCAGAAGCCAGCCTTGACAAAGTTGACCCAGCCGCCCTTGTGCCGGTCGACGTCGAGCTGCCACTTGCCAGCCTCGTCCTTGCGGGGCGTAAAGCCCGTGCGAGCGTAGCGCTCGTCGACGTTCTCGACGACGATCAGGTCTTCGGACGAGGAGGTCGAAGGACGCGAGGAGCAGGCGATGAGGATGTCGGCCGTGACGGCCGTGGGCAGGACAGGGAAGCACGAATAGTCGATATGCTCGCCTGCAGAGAAACGAAGATGCGTCAGCGACCAGAGCCGGGAGCTCGGAAGGCGAGTATCAGCAAGAAGGGACGCACCGATCAGGCTGATGGCGCATGACGCAGGAGAAAGGGGCGGCGGTCGACGGGTCAGCAACCGAAGCTTCACCGGCCGGCAGGGCAAGAAAGCGTGCGAGCATCTCAAGGAGCAATTCGAAGGCTTGAGAGTTCAAATTGAGCGGGCGACGCTTCGCAGCCAGGGACGGCGAGGATGAAAGGGCGAGGAGGGAAGCTGAATGAGAAGACGTACTTGACCCGGCCGGGCGCGCGGCAGACCCACTCGGCCTTGCGGCCGTAGACGCGCTCATATGAGCTGAGCAGGTCATTCCATCGGGTGCTGCAGCGCGTGAGCAGGAAGATGGGCGGTCAGTTTCAGCTCTCGCCTTTTGATCAGGGGTCGGGGACGGACGCCTGCTCGACGTGCGAGTCGGGATAGATCTCCTCGAGCGTTCGGTAGAGAGGAATCGGCCGGTGAGACGGCAGCTGCTCCTTTGCAGAGGCGGCGGTGGCGGGCATGCTTTTGAGAGAGAGAAGAACAAGTCTAGGAAGGCGAGAACAGGTGTCGTGCGAGCAGGGCAGGCAAGGAAGGGGAGGGAGAGAGGTCGTCGTCGAGAGGAGTGAGCGAGCGAGAGCCCTTGAGCGGCCCTGCGCCAGATGCGGTAGGTCGGGCTCGGCAGAGTCCGGGCCGACTGGGCAAGCCTCTCTCAACGCATCGGCAGTGATGCAAAATGACAGGCCTCACAACCGGCAATGACCTCAGCCGACCGCCCCGGCGGCCGACGCCCCTCCGCCCGCGCCCACACCTCTCACCTCGACCAGCATTATCCTCTCAGCATGTCCGCCTCTTCATCATCAGCCGACCCCACCGCCCCGGCGCCGGTCGTCGTCCACTTTCTATCTGATTCTCGCGCCGAGTCGATCCTCTGGCTGCTCGAGGAGCTCGCCGTCGACTATCGCATCCACTACTGGCGGCGCGAGCCCAACATGCTCGCGCCCAAAGGCCTCCGGCAGATCCACCCGCTTGGCAAGTCGCCCGTCATCGAGCACGGCAACAAGGTTGTCGCCGAGACGGGCAACCTGATCGCCTACCTCCTCCACCGCGCCTTCCCGTCCGAGACGACGGCGGCCTTCACCCAGTTTCCGACCGAGGATGCACGCGAGACCGACTCCTACTTCCTCTTCTACGTAGAAGGCTCGCTCATGCCGATCCTCGTCAACAAGCTCGTCTTTTCAAAGTTCCCGGCCATGAGCCCGTGGTACATCCGGCCGATCATCAGCTCGTTTGCGAGCTCGGTCGACAAGATGTGGCTCGACCGGCAGCTCGTCACCCACCTCGCCATGGTACGCGACCTTGCGCTGGCTGAGCCCAAGCCCTCTGCCGTCGCTGCCTGGCCGCTGACCCGCGACGTCGCTCCCCGTCCCGCCAGATCGACGACGTTCTCCAGAAGTCGCCGACCGGCTGGATCGCCGGCGGTGCCGAGCCGACCGGAGCCGATTTTGCCCTCTTCTTCCCGCTCAACAAGCTCTCGACCGGCCGGGGGGGCGACGTCCCCTGCCCTGACTCGATCAAGGCCTGGGTCGATCGCGTCAAGGCCCGGCCGGCGTTCAAGGCGGCGTTTGCGAAGCTCGCCGAGGCTGAGAAGGCGTACGACGCTGGCTTGCACGCCCTGGAGGGCGAGGGCGCTTCGACGACGACGGCGACGGTCTCTAAGCTCTAAGCCGGTTGACCGCCCTGCAGCGCTCTTCGTCGTCCAGCTTCAGCCGGCCAAGTAGGCCAGCCTCCTCTCCCTCGCCTCACCGGCAGCTTCGCCTTCGATATGCCATTCGGTCGACGGGCAAGCCCTGATTCATATCGGCCTGTGCCCTGTCTGGTCAGCCCCTCGTCGCGGCTGTAGGCCATCGCCCGCGTCCCCAGTACTCGGACTCGTCCGATCTATGACGATCACGCCTCTTTCGGCTCTCTGAGTCCGGCTCTTCCTCCCCTGAGGCTTCGCGTTGCGCACACGCGTGGTGCAAATTGTCGCTGCACGCGGTCTCTCCTTTCAGGTCACGGCCCGGGCAGAGCTCCATCTCTATGATGCATCGCTGCTCTGGTCAGACGAGCCCAGACCCGCAGACTTCTTGTTGTTCGAGCTCTCCTTGGTCTTATCCAGCCGGTCGAGAAGAATCGTGGCCGAGATCAGCATCGAGTCGAGCTCCTCTGGCTGAGGCTCGCCGCAGCCGGCCCAGCGCACTTTGAGGTTCTCGTCCTGGGAGGGTGCGGTGAATAAGGCAGGGAGGAGCGACGATCAGCTCCAAGGTGCGAACCTTACCAGGCGATCACGGCACGCACGACGAGGTAGACGTAGCCGGCGAGGTTGTTGGAGATGCCGAGCGACTGGTCCTCGAGCGTGCTCTTGAGGTCCTGGGTCGAGATGATGTAATTGTTCCATCGGCTGCTCGGGACGATGCGCCGGAGGTTCTCGGCAAAGAAGGAGGACAGGAAGGCCTTGAGGCGGGTCGACTGGAAGGAGACCTGCGGGAGCGATGTCAAGAGGGGCGGCGGCGGTGTGAGCAGGAGCTACGCGTGGGCCGGCCGCTCGCAGTCAATTCGGAAGGCACGGACGTTGACGACCTGGAAGTCCGCCCGGTCACCCAGACGCTCGGCGATCGGGTCGACATATTGGAGCACTTGCTCCTGGAAGAGGGTACAAAGAGTTAAACACGTCAGTTAGGAGCTCAATCTGCCTGGAACGGTGGTCGGCTTCCTGCCTAGCATGGCAGGGAAGGTGTCGGCAGCACAGACGCACGTAGGCAAACTCAGTCCCGGCCAGGGCGACGATGCTGATCCTGCCCTTGCAAAGGTTGGAGGTGTGGACGCGGTCCTTGCCAGACGACAGCGTGCTGCCAAAGAGGTTGGGCAGGTAGAGCGCTTTCTGCAAGGCGGGCCGGCGAAGGAGGCGCAGCCAATGCAAGGAGCAACAGTCGTCGACCAGCGTCAGTCGAGCGCCCTCTTGTTCCGGGCTCGGCGGTCGACAGAGAGAAGCTCTGGTGACTCACATCCTCGCGGAAGATGCTCTTAGGCGCGATCCAGCCCTTGCCGCCGGTCCGCCAGCTCTCCATGATGTTGCCAAGGTTGCTTCGGCGGAACTCCTTCATGATCGCCTGCATCTTGGCCTTGCGGAACTCCTTGCTGCCGGCCGGCATGAGGAGCTCCCAGAAGCCAAATTCGCGCGGCGTTGGCACGTCGGGCACCCCGAGCGGCCGGTTGAGCGAACTGATGGAGCCCTTGCCCTTGTTCGGGAGGTGTGGCGGCCGGTCGACCGTCACGTCGTCGTCGAACGGAGGCGGGGCCGGCGGCCGGAGAGCGCTTGACTTGGCGGTCGGGCGTAAGCGCACCCCAGAGATTTCTGATGCCTTGATCGGCCTCGTACCGGCAGGAGGACGCGAGGAGGAGGTCGAGGTCCCTGCAGGCTTGCCTGCTGACGCTGACGGAGGCGGCGGAGGTGCCGAGGCCAGAGCGCGCAGGCCCGTCGACGTCCGGACGGCCTGGCGCAAGGTGAGCGCCGACAGACGCGGGGCAGACATGGATTGGCGAGCGGAGTGAGGCAGCCGGAGTGTGCAGGCAGGCAAGAGAGCGCTGGAAGGGAAAGTCGAGGGAGCTTATGAAGGGGTGGGGGCCGAGAGGACAGGAGGAGGAGGGAAGGAGGAACGAGAGCCGTTAGCCCTCCAAAACGAGGACGTCGCCGCGGGCCGAGCCGCCCCTGCAAACGCACGCGCTGCTGGCGAGATGAGAAGTACTCGCCCGCTCGCTCGACGCTCGCACTTCACTCGGACGATGTGCGACGATACGCTCAGATCAGACCACAGCATGACTGTGCAAAAGCTCATTCCGTCATCAGCTTGACGAGACCCGCCCAGGCCCTCTTCATGACGCCCGGCGCGCTTCCCTTCGACTCCGCCACCGGCCGGGCCGACAGGTCGCCCGACGCCATCCGCCGCTTGTACGCGTCGGGCGCTTCGAGCTTCTTGCCGAGCGACCAGATGCCCTTCTTTCGCTTCCTGCTCGAGCCGCAGGAAAGGCGCTTTATCAGCGATCTGCTCGGCGAAGAGGCGGAGTGCGCGACACGCACTTAGCTTCGGCCTCGGCCGCATCGTAAACGCCCACGCCGAGCTTGCCGTACTGAGCACCTCCAGCACGGTACACGGTCGCCCACCCATCCCGGAGCATCATCAGCGACAGACTCCTGGCCGGGAGGAATGGCAGCCAGGGCCGGGGGACCATCGGCTGGGCAACCTGCGTCGGGATGTTATTGTCTGTCAGACTGTGGGCGGAAGCAGTGTTAGAGGATCAGGGACGAACGACTCTGCCATACTGATCCCTGCAGATTTTCAGAAAGAGCGAGGCGGGATCAGCTGCCGTCGAAGCGAGCGCAGAGAGAGACGGAGTCGCCGGTCGCACTTTGACAGGAGGAGACACTTGATCGACCGGCCCTCGATCTGGTCCTTCAGATATTGAAGTGCCTCAGCCGACAGCGGCTGGGCCTGAAGCAAGGATGGAAGGGGATCGTCAGCGAATGGTCGACGTGCTGCGTCGGACCAGACATGAGCGCACTGGCCGACCGAAATGCGCGGCCTCGGGCGCGTCGACGCCGGCGATCCGGATATGCAGCGTCTCGTTCCGCAAAGCTGAAAGAGGTCAGGCCAGGTTCAGCAGACAGCTTTTTGGAGGAGGTCGGCAGGGTGCGGGCGGACCTTTGGCGTCGGTCGGCACGCGTCGTAGCAGCCTCCAGAGCGGCGGCGTGTGGAAGAAGCGGAAGTTGTCGGCGTCGCCGACACTTGAGGACGGACGGAAGGGTAAGCTGGGAGCGTCCAGCGTGACCCGAAGAGTATGGGAGCGCACCTTGTGACGGTACCCCTGACCCAGGTCGAGCCCCCGAGCATGCGCGGCAGGACGTGGTCGACCGAGCGAACGCGCCGCCACCATTTGCGGTAGCCCTGAAAGACGAGGATGGTCGCACTGCACGCGAGAACCGCAGACGCAGCCGCCTTCTCGTTTGGCGAGAGTTTGGCGAACTGGGCGCCAGCGAGCTGGAAGGGGACGAGCAGCGTCGAGGGCTCGGATACAGAGGGCGCGACGGCCACTCGACGACGGGAGCCCGGGCCTGCCGAGCTCGAGCCGGACGCAAAGCACGCCTGGTCGGCGTCGCCTTCGGGCGAGAGCCGCTGCAGACAGCCCGACATCGATGGCCTGGGCTGCATAAAAAGATGAGGAGGGACCTGTTCAACAGGCATGGCCGTCAGGAAGCAGGCTTCGGAAGGAGCTCAGTGGCAGCTGGCCGGCGGGTCGTCGCGCAGCAGGCGACCAGTCCGCCTGCGAGAGCCCCTCTCGATTTACCTCGCCTCCACTCAGGTCAACCCTGTCAGGCCGTGGAAGAAGAGTGGGGATCGATCAGCTCATTAGCTAGTGATGCTATGCTGGACTCCTCTCGGCGGTGCATCGCTCCGAGGTGAGCCCTTCAGACAACGACGCGCCGGCCGCTTCCTACCTACCGCCCGACGCGCGCGGGCGGCTGCTGAGTCGCCGTCGACGAGCTCGGGGGGGGGCGCCCCCCCCCCCCCCGCCCGCCGCGCCGCCCCCGCCCCGCCCCCCCCCCCCCCCTCCGTCCGTGCCGCGTCGTCGACGACCCGCCCTCCCTCCCGCCTCTTCCATCCTGGCCGCGTCGTCGAGGTCTTTCCGCCCGACGAGCAGAAGCCGCCTGCCTGTAGCTTCGACACTCTACCGCCACCCGCCCTCCGACTCTCGTCGACACCCGACGCCGAGACAACCGACCGACTGAGGCCTTTTCCTGCCCTGCTGTCCTCGCGTCAGCGACTCATCAATGTTAGTCGATGAGCTCGGCCTTTGTCGATCGGCGAGTCGATTAATTTGATCGAGCAGTCCTGACTTCTTGCCGGCGTGGTGCTCGATATCAATAGGTCAGCCCTTCTGATCAGTGGTGGATGCGGGCATGGGCTCGTCCACGAGTGCGCGAGGCACTCTGTGCGTACCCCGTCCACCCCCAGAGCTCGCTGAAATGAGGCCACTCGGCCGCTCACCTCGGGCGACAGGGCTTGGGACCTCGAGCTCGACTGTATCGGTGCACTGTGACCGTCTCCCGTCTTACCTTGCTGCACGGTCGTCAGTCAGCTCCTCCGCCGGATCGGTCGACATCTCACCACCGGTGCGACGCCGCAACGCACGTACTGCCATGCGCTGAAGGCCGAGGACACCGGACGCACGCCCGTGTACAACCCCGTACGTCCCCCTCCCGTTCTCTTCTGCATCCTGCGATCCAATTCGTCGTCGGTCGAGCCAGGCTGTCAGGCACGGTCTGAGGGGTGTCAGCGACCCCGGCAAGCGTTGCTCAGCGGCGCGCACGCACTCGGAGATGGCTCGACTCGTGGCCGATGACCAAGGTGCACCGGCGTACGCGCCGGACAGACCCTTTGGCCTTCGCCCAGTGTTCTCTTCGGCGCAAGCGGTCGGTCGGTTGACAGCCGGGAGGCCCTGCGTAGACGCTGGGCTGGCGGCTTGCGGGCCGTACGCATGAGGTCAACACTGATCCATCCTTCGTCCTCCTCGCTCTTCATCTTCAGATCGTCGCAATGTGCTCTTCAGTTTCGACTCTTGTCGCGCTTGGCGTCCGTTGGCCTCGCTGGCGGTTGGCCGTTCCGAACACATCGCCCGCGTTCGACGGCGCCATCTGTAGTCGAGCTCATGCCGATGCTCGCACGAGCGGCCGAGAGGCCGGTGCGCATCGTCAAAGGTATCGACGGTCCCCGGCAGCGAGCGGCCTGCGCTTCGGCGCTCGTCGGCCGGGCTCGTCGGCGCAACACGTGACAGGACGCACCTGGGCACTCGCTGCTGCCCTTGCTTGCCCTTCCTTGGGCCCAAGGTCAGTCGAGCTGCGTGCGAGAAGCGTGAGGGGAGCTGCCCGCTGGCCAGGCTTCCGCTGTCGGCGTGCGTCGACCGGGAGAGGGGCAGAAGGGGAGAGGGGAGGGCAGAGGAGGGCGAGCGGGTGCTGCCGGGCGGCTCTCCCTCCCTGTCTCTCCCTCTCCCTCTACTTCGTCGGCCCTCGATGGTTGTCGGCAGGCAGGCAGCAAGGCCAGTCTGCCGATCGCTGACCGGCTGCTGACGCGACGTTTGGCTGCCCTCAGTGCGACGCGTGTGAAGGGAGGGAGCGCCAGGCACCCCTTCTCGGCGGGCGGGAGGCGGGCCGAGCAGGCACTGGCCCTGACGGTGCCTCTCCTGCCCTCCCATCGCCTCCCTGACGCTCGCTGAAGTCGGACGCTTGCTCGCTGACGACCGCTGACTGTGCTCATGCTGCCTGCCATCGCGCTCGAAACGGAGGGTGCCCTCCTGGCCCTTGCGCCAGAGGTGATGGTCGGCCGACCGGCCTCCCGTCCAAAACCCGGTCCCGCGCCCGCAGGGAGGCCCCGAATCCTATAAAGGCGAGCCCTCCTGGCGGCCCGACGCGGCTTCTTTTCCCTCGTCCCCGCCCTCCCGCTCTCCTTTCTTTGCAATCTCTTTGCCTCTTACCTTGGAAACCGAAACAACGAAATCGACATGTCGTCCACCACCCTCATCAGCCGCCTTCCCTCGCGCTCGGCCTCGTTTGGCCGGGTGACGTCGGTCAAAGCTCATGACGGTACGCCTGTCGTCACGGTCGTCGCGCGCGTCGCCGGGCAGCGGGTTCACGCCTGCGCCGGTGATGTCGTCGTCGGCCGTGCAAGCCGTTCGGTCGCCTCGTGCGCCGAGCAGGCCCGAAAAAACGAGTCCGTCTTCGGACGGCTCGCTCCTGAGGCCACCCTTCTCTGCCGCTCGCAGCAGCAGCAGCAGATGAAGGTCAAGGTTGTCAAGAAGCCCTCGATCTTCCCGAAGCAGAAGCGCCGCGTCACGTGGGCCGCCAAGCTGACGGAGGTCAAGGTCTTCTCGACTGCGACCGACCCCTCGGGGGAGGTCGACCAAGGTACGTCGGCTCCCGCTTCTTCCGTCTCCGTTGCCGTCTCTACCTACGACAGCGGGGCGATGGAGAGGGAGAGGGAGCGGGTCAAGTTCAACGAGTGGCTCGACCGGAACCAGCGCATGCTGGAGCGCCGGGAGGCCCTCAGGC
>Ga0308160_10001391_pt1 | contig 34285 bp, 38 predicted proteins | sample PhyFR1_FD_201036 | JGI IMG/M metagenome (GOLD analysis project Ga0308160, IMG submission 201036) | Phyllosphere microbial communities from UC Gill Tract Community Farm, Albany, California, United States - DLSLF.R1 | ecosystem: Host-associated > Plants > Phyllosphere > Unclassified | place: USA... | reverse complement strand
GAGTGAAGTGATCAATTCATTGAGGCCATAGAATGTTTCGCCGGGACCAATGCGAAGGGTGTGGAATCGGGACAAATCCGTAAGCTGGAAATGGTTGAGCGAAGTTCCGTAACGTCGAGTACCCTTGAGGTGCAGTTCTACGAGAGGGTGATCGAGGCGTGTCGAATAGAGATACTCGATACTTTCCATCCTGATCGATTCGACGTTCTGGAAAGGATTTCGCTTGAGAGCTCCTTTGACGCATCCGCTCGTCATACGATCCTCCGTTCGACCTCGAACTTCGGTGTCGTCAACGAAATTAGCGATTCGAAGCGTGGAGGTTGCGGCTTCGAGAGCAGTTTCAATCTTCTTGAGCTGACTCTGATTTTTAAAGTAGACGTCGACTTCAACAAGGTTTGGGCACGCTGTCAGGATAGCAGTATACCACGAGAAGGCCTTTGTGTATCCTCGAATCTGGTAGGGAAGCGGAGTCGACGAAGGAGGAGAGCTAGAGAGTTTGAAGAGACAGCGACAGAGGCCGTCGAGTGAAGCGACGAATTGGCCGAGGACACCAAGGCGGAGAGTGTTGGCGAATGATATAGCCTTGATCCAAGTGAAAGAGGTGGCTTCGATCAGGGGTCGGGAGTAGAGACGAATTCGAGCTGGAGAGAGGAATTGTTTCGAAGTAAGAGCGAGGGAAGCGAGACTTTGTTGCGACGAGGCTATGATTTGGCACCTGTGTCAGTATCAATGAGGACAGAGAAAGCTCGTATGGACTGACGAGTAGGAAGAGAAGACTTCGTTTGAATGAGATCGAGAATCAAGTCGAGAATTTCGAGAGGAAGAGTAGGAGCTGACATGTCTGTGGCATGAAGAAGAGGGTAAAGTTCAGCTTACTAGCTACTGTCGAGCTCAGCTGAGTTGAGAGAGAGAGTTCTTCTTCGTTTGAGAGAGGAGGAAGCAGCGATCACTATCCCGCTTGCCCGACTCTCCGGGACCTTCTGTAGCCACCTCAAGAGTATACTAGAATGTGAGTACCTCCCCTGTGCACCAGCTAGACCTCCTCGTTGTCCGTTTTTCCGATCTATTTGCTCACCTCCGATTTCTAGTTTCTCGCCGACCGTACCTCGTGGATCGATGAGAGCTGCGGTGGACTAACCTTGAGAGCTATGTTGACTGCTTGCGGTATTCGAATCGACCAACGCGAGAGACAGAGTGAAAAGTGAAAGAGAGCGGGATCTCTTCATCGCAAGGACTATCTTTTCTCGTTCGTTCACGACTGACACGCTTTCAAGACTCCTTCCAAGCGGTATTCACACAGATCGTTTACAAGCGTCACAGTTTCTTTCAGTATCATTCCTTTCGTACAATTTACCATTTCTCCCTCACTTGCTCTCGCTGTTCTCCCCAGACACTCAGCTCTGTAGGATACAGAGACAAAGTCAGTAGCAAGATACAAAGCACATGAAGTCGAAAGACGTACAGACCCGATGAAGCACACAATACTCCCACTCAATCTGAATTCCCAAACCGTTCAAATTTGCCTTGTGAGCCTCGAACTTCTCCTCGGTAACGGTCGGTAGATAGCCAAGGTGAAGGTATTTCAATTGTGAGAGGGTAGTGATAGAATCGAGGATGTTCTTGCCTCGGGAAATCGGAGCAGTCTCATTCGTTCGACTCCACATCGAGTTCTTGAGGTCGATGACGGCAAGAAGTGGTGAGGACGAGGCGAGACTGTCCATGAGTTGTCTGATTGGACCAGTCAAGCCTCTGAGAGTGAGCTTCGATAGACGAGGGAACGATTCAAGGGACGAGAAGGGAATCGAATCGAGTGTTTTGTCGGGTTGGAGGTAACTGTATAAGATCGGAGGTTTGGAGTCTTTGGGTACACCGTTTGAGATGCTCAGAACTTCGAGTGAAGCAGGTAGCAGCTTGAGTATGTCCGGGAGCGGGGTGTGGTCGAAGTCATTGAACTCGAGGACGAAAGAGCGCAAGTTCGAGGAATCATAGGGAAGGAAGTAAGCCGTATCGTAGAGATCGTAGGTGACGAGGTGAAGGGATTTGACGGAGAGAGAAAGACTAGGCTTGACGTAGAACTTTGAATGTATCGGGACGTGCTCGGAGAAATCGATGTCGACGAGTTTGAGGTTTTCAACGTCCTTCATACGATCATGATGACATGCTCTTCGTACCGTCGAGTAGTTGATGCGATAGTCCGAATCGGGATGGTTGACTAGGCTAATCGTTTTGAGAGATGCGAGAGACGGTTTGAGAGCGTTAAGAACCATTGTTTTGTGACGTTCGTTATTGAAGAGGAGGTCGACGCTGACGAGCTTCGAGCATGACTTGAGAATAGTCAAGTACCACGAGAAAGTCTTGGTACAGCCGGAGATCGAGAACCAAACGGGAGGAGGATCATCGAGGTCTCCGAGTTTGACGATCCAGTAAACGAGTCCTTCGAGCGAGCCAACGAGCTGAGCGAGTCGATAGTCTCCCTTGACGAGTGCTTCAATTAACGAGAATGCCTTCTTCCAGGTAATCTTGGTGTCGGGGTCGAGCGGGCGATAGTAGAGGTATTCTCGAGCGAGTAAGAGGAAGTGTTTCGAGCTGAGGCAGAGTGACGAGAAGGTAGCTTGTGATTCCGCTAGAAGACTCGCCTGTCAGCTCTGAGGAAGAGAAGATAGCTAGAAGAGCTAGACTCACCTGTAGGAGCAGCAGTTTTGAGGTGAATTCGCGAAAAGACGAGGTCGAGAATTTCAGTCGGAAGCATCATTTGCAGGCGATCGAAGCTGCGAGGTCAAGTTTAGTCAGTGGATTTTAGTCTCGAAGGGGTGCAGAGTTGTATAGCTGCGATGCTGAAGTACAAACGAGGATTCGAGCGAATCAAGGGGAGAGATCACTAGTTCCCTTCCCTCTGACTGAGTCTACCGCCCTTGAACACTACCAAACATACAGTCTCCCGCTCTACAATCCCTATTGACTATTCCTCCAGAGAGCCTCTCTCCCTGCTTGAGCCCTTTGCACGATTCCATCTCTGATCCAGCTTTTCTCCCTCGCGTCCCGTCAGAGCAAGCCGAGATCATTGACAGACTCACTTTGATGATGTTATTGATAGTCGAAAGGTTTCGAATTGATCCAAGCGAAAGAAGAGTGAAAGGTTGAAGGGAGAAAACAACTTTGAGACGAATTGCGTTTCTTGTCCTTCTTCCACTTCACCGGATACTTCAAACACGTTTGATAGTAGATTATCAAGCTCTCTGAAACAGCTATATCCGCCTCTCTCCCCTAGAACGCGTCGAGCCACACTTCTTCTCTTCCTCTCTGTCCTCCTCTCTCGTTCCTCCCTACTCATCACCCTCAACTCGGATGGCAGATCAACACCGCCTACTCCGTTTCTCCGACTCTCCAGGCTCTTCTCTCCCCTCCTCCTCTCGCTCGACTTATCAACTCCTCTCTCTCCCTCCCGCACTTCTCTCCCTCCTCACTTCCCCCTCTTCCTCCTCCGACTCGACTCCTCTCGAGATCCGAGGAGATCCAACCGATTCTGCCGCACTCGTAACTCCAACCCAAACCTACGCGTTGAGAGGTGTACAGAATAGTAATTCCCTCTGTATCTGTTCATCTGGTCTCGAAGGTGGATCAGGAGGATTATGGTTCAACTACTTAGGACACGACGTGGATGAGGATAAGGAGGAAGAGGATATGGACGAGGAAGGTAGACCTAGAAAAAGATTGAAACAAGATTCATCGATCGAGATAGAGAGCGTTTTACACGAAACTTTGGAAGCCGTCGCTGGAGTACCTAGGACTGAAAAACTCGTAGGTTTACTCAATGGTTGCAACTACACTGGAGAACAAAACGAAATTGATCATCCTGTACGTCTCTCTTCTCTTCTCTCCTCTTACTCACTTTCACTCGAACTCAATTCTGACTTTCTATCTCTTTCTTGATTGATTGATGCAATCACAGCCGGAGAAGAAAGTTTCATTCGATGATTTACGCTCGAGATTACCAGCGTCGGATCTAGAGATCAGATCTGCACTCAACAAGAACCGAATCCTCGATCTGGACGATTCACTCCGTTCAATTCCCCCTTCCTTCCTCCTCACAATCCTACCTTCCCTCCTCTCATCTCTTCCTCTCCCCGCTATTCTCGCTCATCCCCCGAACCTCTCGAAAAAGAAATCGAAACCCTCTACGAAACCGACGGAACCTGTAGTTTTAGTTTCAGAGGCGGAAGAGAGTGAATTGTTAGAAGCGCTCGATTCAGTAGATTGTGGCAAACTCGTTGGGTTAACTATTTTGGGGTGGTTCGGGGAGCAGGATCACGAGGGAGGTAGATGGAAGTTTGAATTGGAAGGGATCGTGAGAGAGCTTGGGATCGATTTATTAGCTGCTGGAGGTGTGAGTATTCCCTTTTCCCTTCCATCGCACTACTCTACTCGAAGAACTGATCGTGGACGAGTCGAGCGTGTTCACAGTTTGGTCAACAACCACTCGAATCTTTCTTAACTAAATGGAAAGAGCTCTGCGGTGGTTTCTCACCCCTTTGCTCTCTCCCTCTCCTCTCTGTAAACTCTATCTCTCTCTCTCTCTCTCTTGCTCTTCCTTGCTCCCCTCTAACTCTCTTAGCTCTCCCTAGGGTCTCTCGCTCTCTCGACCAACCCTAGCAATCCCAACGATCCAATACCTTCCCTCCTCTTCCCTCTCCCCAGACCCCTCGACACGTTTCTCCGAACTCTTCGCTCTCCAACCGAAATGGTTGGAATCCGACATGTCGTTGTTCGTGAAAGATTTGACCGGGGGTGATAAAAAGAAAATGGATGCGTTGGTTTTGAAATTTGTTAGGAAAGTGAAAGGGAGTGAGGGGAGTACTTGGTGGACTCCTAGGAATCTGTGGAATTAGTCTTGGAGTGGAAAGGGAATAGTGTAGCTTCGAGTGATCAGGTTAGAAATGCATAACAACGTCGAATTGGAACGCGAGTCCGGTTTCCTTTGCTGTCTCTTTCTACAGTCTTACTCTTTCATCTCTTTCTCTCTCGCGGGCTCGACGACAAAGCGATGGAAACAATAGTAGAAGAGGAAAAAAGCGTGTGTTTTGTTTTTCAACTCGATTCAAAAAAGTATTCAAACTCGTTCATCGCGAGCAGAGGGGGGTACCACTAAAAGAGAGAAATCAGAAAGAAGAGAGAGAGAAGAGAGTCCTATTTGATTCGATTCACGAGAGAGAGAAGAGAGAAGGGTTTGGAGATAGTGTATACAGAAAAGAGTCCGAGAGAAGAGTCCGATTGATTCGAGTTGCTGAGAGGTAGTTTAGAGATTGGCGGGAAGACCGGGATAATACCAGGTAGTCAACCTACGTCGCAAAAGAGCACTCACTCGTCAGCGACGGGCAGAGGAGTGAGGAGCAAGCGGGAGACGTACGCGATGATCAAGTAAACTACCATTAAAGTCAAACCTTCCAACCAATTCGTACGTCCATCGGCGATAGCTAAGTCCGTCTCGAGCTGCTATCAGCAACTGTAATCGAGAAGGATAGAGCAAAGCGAGAGTGGCTTACCCCAGTTTACACCGCAGATACAGAGGAATAACAACAAAGTTTCGAATGGATCAAAGAACTGCGGGTCAGATGACGAATTGTCAGCTACACCAAGGCTGAATAACTTCGACAATGACTCACGAGATCGAGAGGTTGACCGATTGCCCAACCGAGGAGAACGAGAATTGGTACAACGAACAAAGCGATTTGAATCGAACTGCAAACCGATATTCATCGTAGCTAGTCAGCGATGGTACAAATTGAAGACTAGGTAGGGATCTCGGCTTACCTTCCTACTGCTACAGCCAATGACAAATCGAGTTTATTCTTCGTAGCGACCGTGATAGCGCTGCAAGCACAAAATTGTCCACTTCAGCTTCGGTCCTGAGGAGCTGAAGAGAAACAAGCGACTTACGTGACGTGTTCAGCGGCGTTTCCTACGACGGGCAAGAGAATGAGAGCGACGAATTCCGTAGAGATGTTTCCGGTCGAAGTCAACCCATCAATCGAAGAGACCAAGAATTCAGCCGTTACACCCTGTACGTATCGAATGTTCACTTTATCAGTTCCAGTCTGATGAGAAAAAAAGGATAAAGACGAAGAGTGAAACGTACGGTTAAAACAGTAATACCGATCAACAACCCAAAAGCGAAATAAACGCTCAATTTCGGAGTTTCGACATGTCTCTGAGGTAAACCATTGACGTATTGAGTAACGTTTCCCTTCTCAGGATCACTCGTTCGAGCTTGGACTTGTTCAATTTCGGCATCCGTAGCATTGACGAGTCTAGTCGAACTTGGTAATCCTCCAGCTTCGACGTCCTGATCTTGAGGGTGATGAATTGAAGAAGCCCTCGAGCGAATCGATTGAGAAGAAGTTTGAGAAGAGTTCGTAGAGGATCCCCAGGAAGGAATTCGAAAGACTCGTCCTTGAGTAGGAGGTTGAGGTCCTTCGTACTGGAGGAGCATGGCTTGAGTGGCCGAGAGAGGCTCGTCCGAAATCAATTGCGAGGCCGGAGCGTAGAGGTACGCGTGAGTCCAGAGTTGAAAGAGGAGGTAGGAAGCTATGGATAAGAGAGATTAGTCTGGGGATCGAAGAGCAGAGGGGAAAGTAGAGCTTGCCGTAGGTGAAGAGTAGGATGAAGGCGATACCACGAGAGAGTTGCAGAACATCGTCGTCCTGTAAGTCGCTCGATCGACGGTCAGAAACAGTGGCCAAATTCTGACGAGACTTTCGACACTCACGGTTTGATTGACATCCTGAGTCTTGTTCCATTCGAGGAACGAATGGAAAGCGGTAGGTACGACGATAGCGACGACTGCAACGAAAGAAGGCACGTCAGCCAAAAAGAAAGCGAAGTCGAAAAGAGAGGATAAAGACTCACCCGATATTCCCAACAAATTGATATTCAATTGAGCAGCCCTGATCGAGTAACCTTGTTCGTGGAACCTGATACCTCCAGCGAAGAAGGATCCACCCATGACCAACAGACAATTCGACAAGATCGATCCCAACATTGCTGATCTCACGACGTTCAATTCACCCTTGATCAAAGCGAGGATAGCGATGATCAATTCTACTGCGTTACCGAACGTTGCGTTGAGGAGTCCTCCGAACGCGTCTCCGACTCGGAGGGCGAGTTCTTCGGTTGCGAATCCGAGGAGAGCGGCTAAAGGTACGATGGCGAAGAAGGAACAGACGAAAATGACGGTGGAGGATTGACCGGAGAAGTCCATTGCCCATGCGATCTATCGAAGGATGTCTGAATAAGCTGACACGTCGGAAGGAGAGAAAGGCGAAAACTTACGGGAACGAAGATTAGGAGAACGTTCAACCATGAATACTTGATCGTGTTCATGTAGCATTGTTTGAACGTAGGGTTCTCACCGATGGGGACTTTTGGTTCGAGGAGTTTCTTTGAGAGGAGTGGAGGTCGACTCGATTGTGCGGCCGGAGTATTTGCACCGCCTTGAGGAACTCCCGAGTTCGCTCCTCCTTCTCCATTACCGATCGTCAACGTAGTGATGTCGGTACCAGTACGAATGAACTTTGGGTTGATCGTGGCATCCGGTTCAGTGGCAGCTTGACTGGCCGAGCCAAGAGAGGAATTTGAAACCCTTGTGACTTCGGGAGGACAGCTACTGGGGCGTTGAATACCGCTTGAAGTGGTAGTGGCGGGTGATATAACTTGAAGTAAACGTTTGTGTAGTAGCGTGGGATTCAACTCGGTAGTAGGAGGAGGAGGCGAGGAGTCAGAGGAAGTAGCATGATGTTGCGTGTAATGTTCAGAGTGGGAGTAACCACCTATACCAGGTTCGTTAGGTGCGGGAGAGTCTTCGTTGCTAGCGATAGGAGCAGTAGGGTTGACCATGCGTTGGAGGGGAGGTTGAATAGAAGTGAAGAGAAAGAAGTCAAGAGAAAGCTCTCGATTCTCCGCGAGGTTCGACTTTCTTATCGCAACGATTTGAGCGGGGCAATTTCTGCTATCCTCCACTTTGAACTCGCTACTTATTCAGTAGACTGGAATATAATAGTCAAGCAGCTTTACAAGTTAGGATCCGAAAAAAAAGACGTCGAAATGAAACTCGCAGTTGTTAAAAATCGAAATTCGTCACCTCTCCTTTCCCTTCACCGCTTTCACATATTACCTCTACATAGCAGTGTAGCAACATCCACGAACGAGTCAAGCTAGCTCGCACAACTCGAATCTCGCTCTCAAGTTTCCAAAGTCGTCGATCGTTCAACTTGCCTTGCTCGATCCCACCTCCCACCTCCCTCAAACACCACCTCTGACTCATAGAGATGGACTTTATCTGCTTATCATTCGGTTGTTCGAAACGTTATTCTCAAGTGCGTTCGCTCTCCACTTTCCTCTCCTCTCATCTGTTAACTCCCCCTCTCTTCCCTCCTTTGCTAGGAAGATGGACAAGCACACGTTTGTCCAAGATGTCATAACGCTCAAGTATACGCTACGAAGGGTACGCTCCCTCTCTAAACCCTTCACTGTACTCTCGAAAAGCTGATGTCAAGTTGAGTGAAATTATCAGAGAAGAATTGTTTAGAGATTTGTTGTATTCCTTTGGTACCACTCGGTAACAAACACGTTTGGATGTGTTCAATCTGTCGTATGTTTCTCTCTCTCCCTCTCTCTCTCCTCCGAGAAAATGGAGAACTGATGCAAAATTTCGCAATTCGAATAGAATGGCAAGCTAGTCAGAAAGGACCACCACCTCCTGCGGCTATGCAAGGTGGGTACCAAGGTCCTCCTCAAGGCTATGGCGGTCAGCCGCAACAAGGGTACGGTGGTGGTGGGTACGGACAACAAGCTCCAATGGGTTATCGTGAGTTCTTTCATTTATTCTCTCTGGAAGTTACGTACTGATGATTCAAGGTGGATAGCTCAACAACCTATGCAACCTCATTAGCGCTGATCTCAGTATTCCCTGTACTTTCTAACCTTTCGATTCATTCACATTTTCGACCTCTCCATTGTTTTCTCGTCTTTCGATTCGCCTCGATATTGTTCGCCTCATCTAGTTCAGAGTTACCCTAATTCATTTCATACTTTATATCTTGCATGCATCACAGACTCGGATTCACCAGAGAGGGACCGCGTTGTAGAACGGAGAGAATCCCCAATGAACCTCGGAAATATGTTTTCTTGTTTGAGCTTTCGCTTCAAGCTGATCTTCGAACATGGCGTAGGAAGAGGCGAGCGGTCTCAACGCCTTCAATACATCGCTCGAGGGAACTCAACTATCTCTCGAAGAGAAAGGAAAACGTAAAGTAAAGCACAGAGTCTCGTTTCTCGTTTCTCTTGCAGCAGATTGTACACTTCAAGTGTTCCTGTAGGTCTTCACGCTAGGAGGAAGTGGTGCTCTAGCTATAGGCGTAATTAGTCTCTCAGAATCTGCGAAAAACGTTGGAAGACGATTCTCTCGAGTGCTTTTTGTTCGTGTAGTGAGGGAATGGTAAAGCGTCGATTCATTTCGTGGTTCTCCGTATCTCAAGCGTGAATTTTCTCCCTCTTCCCAAGTTCAAGCGTTCACAATTCCTTCATCCTTCTCAGCCATTCCTCCTAATGCAGCATTCGTACTCTCCCTCTCCCTTGATTCCTTCTGCCTCCAACGAGCTCTTGAGCCCCTTGTACTTGTTGTGCTTGGTTGTAGGGAGAGTACCAAGGTAGATGTCTTTGAGGTGCTTGAACTTTGACAAAGATGAGAGGATTTGCACTTCGGGAAAGATTACTTCTGGCCGGAACGATTGCGGATCGGTGTCGGAGACCCAGCGTGAACACAGGAAAGAGAGATGAGTGATGAGAGGAGAGGCGGTAGCGAGAAGCTCCAGGAATCGAGGGGAAGGGCCGTGAGTGCCGACGAGAGAGAGCGAGGTGAGGTGAGGGAATAAGCGGAATGTTTCGAGAGGGAGTGGAGGAGCGTCAGAACGAAGGGTGTACTCGGAGAGGTAGAACTGATCAGCCCTACTCAAGCGAAGGAAGAGCGATCTCAAGGTAGTGCCAAGGAGGTTCGGGAGAGCTTGAATCTCGCTTGAATCGAGAGGTGGTTCGCCCGAGAATCCGAAGTGCTCGAGAGCAGAGTGATTGCGAGGCAGAAGGGGAATGCTTGTCGCGAGAGTGTAGGAATGCGAATGGATTCGAAGGGATTTGACGGGGAATGGGAATTGAGGTTCGTTTGCAGGGTAACCAGAATGTACGAAGCCGACATTGTGGTATTCTACCTCATCTAGGGAAGTGATTGAGGTCCTCCCGAGGGCGTTGAAAATGTCAGCGGTATTGAAACGGTCGCTGATACTGAGCTCAGGATGTTCGTGTCCGTCCGCGTCGATTTCTCCGTCTTCTTCGTCGTCGTAGAAAAGTCGAGAGAATACGAGTGTACGAAGAGAGCTAGGACCTGCGAGGACACCATCTTTGGGCCAGGAAAGACCGAGGGAGAGGGCTTCGAGGAGGTTTTCGAAATCATTGACAGTTTTGAAAGACAATTCGACCTGTCGAAGGTGAGGACAAGCTTTTAAGAGCTGCTCAAACCAGCGCATGGTACATCTGACGGTCTCGTTTCGTTCTTTGTCGTCATTAATGAGGGCTTTGAGGTATTGTGTAACTGGATAGATACCTTGAACTAGTTGACCAAGCGTTTTGTCGTTGGCTTCGAGCGAAGTAAGGAGACTGTTTGCTCGCCTCCAATTGAATTCGTAAGGATAGATGCTGCAGAAAGGGTCACGATACAAGGCTTGTCGGGCGGGATTGAGAGTTTGACGAGAAACGAGGCAGAGACTGAGAAAGGGTTGACGATCTATGAGACGAGACAACGTCAGCCATGAGAATATCGTTAAGTGTAGCGTGCAAAACTGTTGCAAATATATCGATTGTGAAGCGGCGGGAACGCTTCAACTTGTGCATAACGAGATTGATGAGTTCTTCAGGAAGTGACGAGAATGACATCTGCAAACAATCAAGCGAAGAGTCAGCTTCACGCTCATTCCACGTTCTACGCTTGTTCCTCGTGGCTTAGCGGCTCTCGCTATTGCTCCCTCTGTGCCTTTGACCCTTTGCCAACTTCGAAGAAGAGAGCAGATTCTCCCCTCTCCCTAAAGACCTCTGGCGATCGAGCTACACCTTTCCCATTCTTTGATAGACCCCAGCTACGATCTGAGCTGATCTTGAGCTCCCCTCCTGCCTTTGTCGCTGACTTCCAGTCCCCTCATTCAACCTCTTCATCTCCCTCGTCCGTTTTCTCCCTGTCGAACCTCGGAGAGGAGCTGAGACCTACCTTGATAGTATCTTGATATCTTGAAGTTTATCGAGTCGAAGTTTGAAGCGGATCTGAGGTGACCGAGTAGAGAGTGATGAAGAGAGAGTCGAAATTTCGCAAGTCAGTGATTTTTGACAAGGCTTATCGTTCTCGCTTTCGAGCTCGTCGGCATGTTGCGATCTTTCAGTGGACTGTCTTGAAGGAGAAGAGGATCGTTCAATCGTAATTAGAAAAAAGCTCTCTCGAATTCCCGCTATTCGCTCGTTTCGTTCAAGCTTGACCACCTCGCTCGACGATGTTCCACTACCTACAGAGTCAATGATGAGCTGATAGGCGCCTTCGTCAAGAGAGAACGAGATTTGAGACATCAAAAAGGTGGAATAGAATTCCATTCGAACAAGCAAGCGACTCCCTACTACATTGACATCCTACTCTTCCATTTCTCTTCCTTGACAAGCGTGTACTTTCTTCAAACTTCCCTCAAGCGCAACCTCGATCCATTCCTTTCCGAGTACCCCTAGTCCCATCGATCTCGGACGCAACAATCGAAGCGAACCTTTACTCCTCTCAATTCCAGTGTCTTCACTAGGCCTTGATATCTTTCTTCGGTCGACGTCGGCAACAAGCCCAAGTCAACTTGGTCGACATGCTTGAACTCCTCGAGGGTCGAGAGAATCAGAGTTTCGGGGAAGATCTCATCGGGAATTGTCGAAAGAGAGTTCGAATCGGAGATCCAGCGGGAATGGTGAAGGTCGATTACGCGAAGAAGAGGCAATGCTTTAGCGAGTATCTTCAGGAAGCAAAGTGAGGGTCCGTGGATATTGTCGAGCGTGAGAGAAGTGAGCAGAGGGAAGGAAACGAAATTGTCGAGAATGAGCGTTGAACGAGGAGTGAAGGTTGTGTAGTTCGACAACGTGAGATCATCGACGAGTGGATTCTCCATGACTTTGAGGCCGAGCTTTTTGAGGTGTACGCCGACAAGGGTTCTCAAAGAAGTGAGATCGATCGCTTCGATGATGAGACTGCGGAAGCTGAAGGTCTCGAGTATAGATGGTGGAGTTGGGAAGAGGGGAATGCATTCAGCGAGGGGGGTTTTGACAGTCTCTATACGGAGATGTTTGCAAGCGATAGGGAAGAGAGGGATCGAGCTGGCAGTTGAAGCGAGATTCCAGCAGACGTTAAAGAAAGTGACCATATCGAGCGACGGGACTGAAGCTCCCTGGAGAGTGGCGAACACCTGACGGACGTCGAGCAGGTTTTCGGATTCAGCTAGCGAGAAGGAGTGGTTGAATACGACGTTGTGGAGTCGGCGTGTGCCTATCGCTCGGTGTGAAGGTGGTGACACCGGGTCCATGGCCGGAGCGAGTAGATGGAGAGCTTGAAGAGTCGCCTCCAATTCGGTGATTGATGCGAAGCTGATATCGACCTCCTGAAGGTTTGGGCAAGCGCCTAAGACCTTGATGTACCACCTCCTAGTCGGAGCGTCCTGCACCAGTCTTTCCAGTCTCATAAGACAGTCGCCGATGCCGGTCGTTCCACGAACGATTCGTCCGAGTAGGTGATTGTTCGCCTCGAGGGCAGTCGCGAGTCGAAAAAGACTGTCTTGGAGGATGTCGAGTCCCGTCTGCTCGTTGCAATCAGATCTTCCGATGAACAGGCTGAGGAGGCTCCTGAACGGTTGACAGTAGAGGCAAGCTTGTCCGGAGGAAGTGGTACGTTTCGAGATTAAGCAGAAGTTGAACACGCTCTTAACATCGGTTACTGCTCACATTGTGCCAAATTAGGGCTTAATCGGGAAGATATCGCCTTTATTGACTCACCATCGTAAAGTCCTCTTCTATCGTTGCGAAGAAAGAAGGAAGCGATTTGATCAACGAGTTCTTGTGGAAGTGACGAGAACGACATCTGCGAAACAGCAAACGCGAGAGGTCAGCTTCACGCTCGCTTCAAATCCATCTCTTGTTCCTCGTCAATCAGCAGCCTTCCACTGCTCCCTCCAGTATGACTGAGATCCTTTCCCAACTTCGAGGAGGAGAGCAAAGTCTTCCCTCTCCCGTGGCCTCTGCCTATCCAGCTATTCCTTGTGACAGCCTCGAGCATACTCGTTGCACAGCATGGTCCAACCGTCCTCCCCCTCCTGCCTTTGTCGCTGACTTCCAATCCGCTCATTCAACCTCTTCATCTCCCTCGTCCATTTCCTCCTTCTCTAGCCTCACAAAGAAGCTGTGACTTACCTTGATAGTATCTGAATATCTTGTCGTATCTCGAACCGGAGTTTGAAGCGAATCTGAGCTGGTCAAGTGAAAGGTGAGGAACAGAACCAAAAAGAGTCGAGATTTCGCAAGTTTATCTGCACTTCACAAACCTTGATTCGCTCGTTTCTCGCCCGACGACGCTCACTCTCGTGTCGAACGAAGCTAGACGAAATCGATAAACGAAACCCAGAGTAGTTTACACGAAACACAAACTTCCAACGAAAAGTCATCAAAAAAATCGTCGATCTCCAAATTCATTACTCTTCTCCCCTCCCTTTTCACTAGTACCCTTGCTGCTGCTGCTGCTGATGTTGACCCTGTCCTTGGCCCCACGGAGCCGGATCCTCTTGCCCACCTCCCGCATAATAACCCTGTTGTCCTTGCCCTGCTCCTTGCGCTCTCAAATCGATCCCTTGTACCCCTTCTACCAATCCTCCAATCTGCGGTGATTGAGAACCGACATGAGTTGTTTGAGTAGGCCAAACCCAAGCTTGTCCGTCCCATACTGGTTGAGGTTGGGATTGTTGGAGAGGAGGAGGGGAATGAGGATGGGGAGCCTGTTGAGAGGGTGGTTGTTGAGTGTAGGATTGGGAGCGAGAGAGTTGAGGGTCGAGGTGAGGAGAAGGTGAGGGGTAGGGTTGAGCGGGGTCTGAAGAGGGGATCGATTGCGGAGGTACACCTTGAGGGATTGATTGGGTTTGTTGAGAAGCGTAGAGCTGTACACTCAGATCAACATCTCACTGTCAGCTTCTGATGATGAAGAAAGTGGTGAGAAGAGTAAAAGGGTGTACCTGTTGATGAGCAGCTAGTTGTCTGTTGTATTCTTCCATTTGTCGTTCGTATTCTGCCCATTTCGCTTTGTACTCCCTTATTTGCTGTTCTTCAGCTGGATCGAGTTGAGCTTGTTGTTGAATAGCAGGAGGAGGTTGAGAGTGAGAATGAGAGGGGGAAAAGGTTCGTTGTGGTTCGGGATGAGATTGAGTGGGAGCTGGGTGATGAGCATATCCATTCGTTTGCGGTTGTTGATGAGACTGAGCGTAGGGGTCTGTGAGGTAGAGGTCGTACAACATTAGCTAACGCTTCAGATGTATTGTAGAGAAAGACCTCGAAAGCTCACGTTGTTGCTGCTGTTGATGAGGTTGGGGTTGACCTCCTCCAGTCATCTGTTCATAAATTCCTCTAGCTTGCATCACTTTCTCATTCATCCCCGTCAGATCAGCTGTACATTCGCCAAGTCTTACTACTCGATCAGTTCCGACTAATCTCGAGTCCGAAAATGAGTAGCAACTGAAAAGTTGGAACGTACATTTCTTCTGATCGTACTTCCTAATCAACTGTACAACTCTCGGTCTCAACATCATACTAGAATTATACAAATCCTGTACACTCCTCAATACCCTCCTCCAATCAGTTTTTGTGCTCCTCTCGACAGACATAGGGAGAATTGAGGGAACCTTACGGTTAATTCATCGTTATCTGCGAAATCCTCTCCCCTCTCTCTGAGAGTCTGCATCAATTGTAATAATCGATCGACCGAGGCGATTTGTCCAAACACTTCAGCTTCCAACTCTTCCTCACTCACCGGAGGAGGAGGAGGTGCTCGATCGTTTGACTGTTGGTGAGAATAGGGATTCGAATGAGGTACAGGTGGTAAGTCCGGTAAAGGTTGCTGTACGCTCGTTACGGATTCGCATCAGTGTTTCCCTCCTCGCTGAAGAAAGGGATGAGAATCTAGAAGAAAAAAAAACGTACGACATGATTCCTAGGAAAGATCCCTACCCTACCTCCCAATTCACCTTTCCACCAATCCTGATAGAGACATTCGACGACCCTAACGACATCTCCCTTTCTGAACTCCAACTCCTCTGGAGTTTGTCCAGTGAAATCAAATAATGCTTCTACGCGAGTCGGGTTCGGGGTCAAAGGTTCGGAAGGGAGAGATTTAGAAGTTGGGGGTGGTTGAGAGGGAGTGTAGTGGGAATTATAGGAGGTTAAGGCGGCGGACTCTGCGAGGGCTCTTTGGAGGTCTTCTTCTTCTCGTCGAAGGGCATCATCGTTCTGTGTCGTTACACCGCGAAACGTCGGTAAGTATCTTATCGTAGAGATGATTTCAGCGGGAAGGACGCACGATTCTAGGTGGAGTAGATTGTCTCTCGATCGAAGAAGGGAATTTATGATCTGTCAACTCGCTCGTCTCTACCTATCAGCCCAGCTCGACAAAGCCGGTGGGCAGAGAACAGATACTGACTTTGTCGTTTCAATGCTTCATAAGTATCATTCATCAAATCGAAATCCCCATTCCCTTGATGTTCTTTCACCCACTCTTCAATACATTTCAACGCTTCTTCCTTGACGCTTTCATGTGTAGTCTGTACATCCCTTCGCCAATCCCATCAGTGGATACATCAGGTGATGGGGGAGACTGGGAGAGAAGAAACGTGCACGATCGTTGATGAGACGAGTTAAAGCTTGAGTGAAACTTTTCCCACTGATTTCTCGATGTAAACTAGCTCCACAATTATTCACCAATGCCCCGGCGAGCTGTCCTCTCCTTTCCTTGCCTCGATCAGTCCAATATCCTCGCTCGTATAGAGAGAAAGGGAAAAGTTGGGTTTACGGTAAGTGAGAATAATTGAACATTTGCAGATCTATGAGTCAACCTCTTTGTTAAACTATTAACTGAATTCCTTGCTCTGTACTCACTCAAAAACGCTATCAGCTCATCTATCTTCGAGGGAGAAGGGAAGAAAGGGAGAAAGGGAGATGTGCGAACCCAGTTTCACCATCCTCATTGACTTTATCCCACACGGTCAATGCCACCTCCCAATTCATTTCAGTTTGTTTCTCATCCGTCGCTTTAGCTACACACAACACTCGTAAACTTTGATTCAGTGAAGAGAAAGTGGGGGCGATGAGAAAAGGGAGAGGGGAGGGAGAGGAGGAACATACCGATTAGTTCATCGTATGGATTCGAGGGTTTGCCAAACATTGTGTGAGTCTACTAGGGGGAGATGAGAGGAGGAGGGGAGAGGGATGACGAATTGGATTTGTGGAAAGGCGGTGAAACTGATTTGGGGAGTCAGTAATTGGGAGAGGGTCTCTGCTGATGGAGTGAGATTGTAAGAGTCTGATAGAGTAGTAGAACGATCTAATGACAGAGCAGATAGTTGGTGTGGAGGAAGAAGGGAATACCAAACAAACTCGAGAGATCGAACCTCTTTCATCTCCTGCCATCTCACACACCACCTTGCGACTACTCGACACGAGTCACATAAACGATAAAAGATAGATTACTACAAAGCTACGAATAAACGACCAAGCGAGATTGGGAGAATATTGGCACGCTCCCTCTTTCTCTCATCTCATCCAACCCTTTCTCCCCACTCTGCACTACAACCCTCACTAGACCCTCCTCAATAGCCTAATTAGAACCCTCTCCCCGCTCTAGTCAGCGATGTCCACTCCTCGTTCCTCCTCGCGTGGTCCCCCATCTCGACCTCATTCAACCCATTCTACCCACTCTGAAGGAACTTACCAACCCCCCTCCTCATCAACCCAAGGAGAATCAGATTTCGATTTCTGTAATTCATTTTGGGTCACTCCACAAAGATCGAGACGAGATGGGAGGGATTCAGATAGTGAGGAGAAAGATTGGGGGAGGGAAGGTTATGAATGTTTGATGAGTCGGGTCAAGGCGGGGAGTAAAGTGTTGGATGATTTGAGAGGCGTTTTAAAGGAAAGGTGAGTATCTTATTTCTTCTATGTGCGTGATGGAGGGAGGGGAGGGGCAATGTTGACTGATTTTGAGTGAAAGCGGTTGTGTAGGGCGAGTATAGAAGAGGATTATGCGAAACGATTGAGTAAATTATCAAAGACTACTTTCGGAACTGGTGAAACTGGGTAAACGCATTTCTTTGTCTCTCTCGAATGTAAATAATTTTCGCTGATTTCAGTTTTCGAGGAGTGAGGTAGACATATGGAACGAGCCATGTTGACTCTCAAAGGTGAATTGGAACAAACTAGTAAATCTCATTACGATTTGGCGAGTTTGTTGAGGCAACAAGATTCAATGGTGAATGATTTTACGCAGAAACGTGAAGGAGCTAGAAAAACTGTATGTATTCCCTTTCCCTTCTCCTTTCCTCTGAGCGAGCGAGGGAGGGTACTGATCGAGAGGAGGGAGAGTACGTGTAGCAACAGAGTGGGATAGAGAAGACTTGGAAGAGTATGAATAATCAGAGGGAACATGTTCTCAAGGTGAGCTCTATTTCTCTTTCCCACACACAATGCTCCTACTAGAATGAGCTGATGGTGAGGAGAGGCGGATGCTTTCAGGCCAAGACAAAGTATGAGAACGATGCGATTCAAATCAATTCTCTACATGCTCAAGCGTCGTTATTGCAAGGTAGAGATCTCGACAAGGTCAGCTCCCACCTCTCCCTCGTATCTCACTACAGAACAGAGTGATTGATACAGCAGAGAATTCGCGGCCTGACAGGCTACGTTGAAGATGGATAAAGTACAACAAACTGTAGTTGTCAATGAAAGGGATTACAAGAATTTCGTAAACGTCTTGAAGGAGACTACAGTGTACGTCTTGCCTTCCCCTTTCATCATCAAATCTGGAGATTCGGACTTATGAAATCGATTCGGTGAAACGTAGGAATTGGAATATGGCTTGGAAAACTTTTTGCGATGTACGCATCTCTCTCCTCTCGAATCTGCGTCGAAAGGTTACTGATACCAGAGTTTCGATGGGACGTGTACAGCTCGTACAAGATCAAGAGGAGGAACGGTTAGAATTCGTGAAAGGTCGAATGTGGGATTGGGCAAACGCTCAGTCCACTATCGCTATGGCGGAAGATGAGGTGCGTTTCTCGTCTCTTCCTATCTTTCCAATTGTCGGGTATTGATCGGTCGGCGAAGAATGCTCAGTCAGCGGAGAGAACGAGAACTGCTTTGGAACAATGTGAACCGAAATTGGATATCAGGATCTTTGTTCAACGTTTCGCTACGGGGAACTGTATTCCAGGTACGTTTGCGTCTCTCTTCTACTGGATCAACTCCACTCAGTAGTCCGATGCCTCGTGTACAGATCCATTACCTTTCATCGATGCTGCTCGAACGACTCCTCACCCGAAACAAGGTTACAAGACTGCGAAATTCTCTCGATCTTCGACTCGGATTCCAGGAGTCAAACATTCACCTTCGGCAGTTAACGATATCGCACGAGCTTTACACCAACAAACTTCTTCGACCCCTCTTTCAGTCGCTCCTCAAACGAATTCTGCTAGACCTCCTCCTTCCTCTTCCACTTCATCTTCAGCGATTCCTCAACAACACTCGAGGGGAGCAAGTTCGACGAGTATTGGGACGAATGGAATCCCTCGACCTGCTTCGAGAGGAGCGAATCTTTACGCCGAATCTGCCTCTCAAACCTTCTCCCCTTCGCAAGAAACAACTCCTACTCGACCTGTCTTGAACGATTCGGCGCCTTCGTCGACTTCCCGATTCGTGGTTTCTCCGAGTGCATCGAGTTTACGTCAACCACCTCCTTCTTCCGATCCTCGAGCGGTTTCACCAACTCCTGCAAGACCCGGTCATATCAATGCAGCAGCTTTCCAGAATCGACCTTCACCAGTAGTCCCGACTCAACCTCAACCTGTTCAATCGATTCCTCCTCCTCAAGCTCAGTATCAACCTTCTCCCCAATCGAGTCCAAAGAAACCATCTGCTTTAACTCCACAACCTCCAAGTGGAGGAGGAGGAGACGACGAGAACGATCCTCTCTTACAAGCTCTCAAGGTTCTTCAATCGACGCCCGCTCCCGCCGCTTCTCCGAGATCTTCTCGAATGTCCCCTCACCCTCAATCGACTTCCTCTCAATCCTCTTCGACACCAGCTCCAGCTCGACCACTTTCTTCGATGGGGCAAAGACCAGCTCATCGATCTCAGTCTTCACTGGGTCAGAATATAGCCCCGCCTCCTGCGGTCGGAATGGGTGGAAGATCGAGACCTACAAGTCCAGCTCCTCAAGCTGCTATGATGCAACCACCTTCATCCCACCTTCCTTCTTCCACGAATCAGACGCAAGCTTCGTACGGTCAAGCATTCCCTGGAGAGCGAGCGCAACAACAACAACGACCTCATTCTCGAGCAGGTTCCAACGTTTCTCAACAACAACCTAATCGAAACTCGTTGGCATCACCACCTTCCGTAGGGAACTTCCAAGGACGACCTTCATCACCTGGAGGAGGATTCGCTGGAGTTGGAGCTAGAGGTAGAAGTCCAAGTCCCCAACCTTTCATTCCTGAGAGTTTGAGACCCCGTTCTCCTGCTATTCAACAACAACAGATTCACGCTCAACAACAGCAGAGACCTACTTCAGCTTATGGCAATCACGCAGCACCTTCGAGTCAGAATCAGTACTCGAATCAAAATCAGAATCAATACGGAGGAGGAGGAGCTTCTCAAGGTTATCCAACTTCTCAACCTCAACCTCAATCTCATCCTTACGCTCAACCTCCTCCAGCTCAAACGAATCCCTATGCTAGAGCTACTTCACCCGCTCCTCCTCCCTCGAATCAACAAGGAGGTCGACCAAATTCAGTAGTTGGTGGATACGTTCCTCCAGCACAACACCAACAACACCCCTACTCCTCTCAACAACAATTCCCGACCTCTCCTTCCTCCCACCTCACACAACAACAACAACAACAAGGATCTCCTTATTCTCAACCCGCACCCTCTCAAACACCTCAACAATATCCTTACCCCTCACAAACCCCTTCTCACTCTCACCATTCCCCTTACGCCGCTGCTGCTCCTCCTCCTTCTCAACATTTTGCACCACCTCCATCATCCGTCATTTCTCAACCCTCCCAAATTCAAAGAACTCCTTCTCTTCATTCTGGTGTATCCTCCGTTCCCCCTTCTTCTTACCCTCAACAATCTTACGCTCAACCAGTACAACATGCGAGAGCTCCTTCTGTTGCGAGTGTGAGAGCAGGATCAACAGCTCCCCCTCCTCCAACAGGTCAGTATACAGATCAAGGAATCCCAATCATTTTCTACGTGAGCTCACTCTCTCAGGTCGTATCAGTTATTTGAGATTGTACTGATTGATTGGTGATTGAGAGTTATACAGGTAAATGCATTGTTTGATTATAGAGCTGCATCAAATGAGGAATTCTCATTTTCACAAGGAGATGTTATCGCTGTTACAGCTACTGATGTACGTTGCGCTTCCACTTCAGTATCTACTACGAGGGAAGTTGAGTACTGATAGGGACTTTTGCTGTATCGGACAGCCTGATGGTTGGTGGCAAGGACAGAGAGTCGGTGATAATGGGAATAGTAAATTGTTCCCTTCAAAGTCAGTCCCCCCTTTCATTGTCTATTCTCTCTCTGCGCGCCAGTTCTTTGTGTACTGACTAACTGACTCTATCTACGTGATGTAGCTTCACTGAAGTGAGTACTTATTTGATCTTTTCCGCGAGAAAACCTTTTTTTCTGCGATGAGATTGAAAAGCTGACTCTACTCGTTCTTTCTCTCGTAGTTACTATCCTAGATTCCCTCTTCACGATCTCTATTTAAACGACTCTCTATATCCCTTTCGTTCTCGTCGTTGTTTGTAACACGATTTCTCAGTCGGAAGATCGTTCGCAAACTTTGTTATCAACTTTTTCGGCTTCATATTTCGCTTATCTCGTCGGTTTACATCTCAGTCAGAAGTAGACGAGACTCGCCAGCTTGCAATAAAACGTGAGTTACTTTTCAACTCCGCGTTGGGAAGTTTCATGCGGAAGCGACGGAATTGCGGGTGCATGTGAGAAAAAGGTTATTTCGATTGAACACCCTTGCTGCTCTGCTCTCTCTTCAAACACGCCTCTTCATCACGAATGGTGTTACATCAACAATCGACGTACCATCCTTATGAATCCCTCACGACCCCGGATCATTCAATAGCACTCCCGATCACTCCACTCTCTTCCCCATCTCCTCCTTCAACTTCTCCATTCTACAAACGAACTCGATTCCGACCTACTCTACCAACCCTCTCCCTCCTACTCTTACACTTGTCATTCTTCTTTTGGTGGACTCATCACGGTCAACCTAAATTACAAGAAGCAGATCAAGTCCTCTCTCTCGCTGCATCATCCGATCAAGTTACAGCGACGGCGAGTTGTGAAGTATGTGTCTTGAACCCTCAAGATCCGTTATGTCAACCTTATGGGATGAATACAGTGAGAATGTCGAGGCAATTTGAGGGGAGTGGGGTTAGGGTAAGGAAAGCTTTAGAGAAAGCTTTGAGAGGTGAAGAGATTGGAATTGGAATCTTGGGGGCTTCAGTCACTGCTGGTCAGTCCTACCATCTCATCGAGAAACTGATTCACGGAACTCCGTTTGACCTGGTTTTTGGTTTTCGTAGGTCATGCACTTCTACCTGGACAACAGAAGTGGCAGGAGAAGTTCTACGATGACTTGCTCACTATGTTTCCGAAGGCAAAGTTACATGTAGGAGCAGTAGCAGCAACGGATTCAAGATTCTTCGCTTATTGCTTTGAAGCGGTTGTACCAAGGGATTTGGATATATATATCGTTGAATTGGACATCAATAATGGACCGTACGTTCTCGCATTCATACCAACTTCAGAGCGGGGAGTCACTGATGTTGGAGCCGAATTTGACGGACGTAGTGAGTTGGAAACTTTACGAGATGACGATTCATTGATGAGGGGATTACTTCAGTTACCTCAAGAACCAGCAGTCATTAGAGCTAGCGCAATCGCTATCATTTTCGAAGAATTGGCGAGAGGTGCAGTTAGTGCTTTGATTACGAGTGAATTTTTCGATGTACCAGTCATTGGGTGAGTCCTCGCTTCGATTCAGCGTGTTCTACCACTCGAGCTGATATCGATTGATGTCTATCACAGCGTTCGTTTCCTCCTTCCTCACTTGATCAAGCATCGAGATTCAGCCGAAAAGATCTTTGGTTTGGATCAATGGGGGGGTCGAGATTATGTTCGTTGAAACTGTTTTCTTCGTTCTGCTACTTCTTCTCAAGCTGACCTCGAAGACCTGTGTATGTAGCGTCATATGGGGAACATGGGACACGCTGCTTTGGCAGACATGCTTTCACTTTACATTCGAAAAGAAGTTTGCGAAACGAAACGATTACAACTCGCACCGATACCAAAGAGGAGTGAAGCGAACTTGGCAGTATGGCCGTTGGAAGAGGATATGGGGAAAATGCCAGAGTTGGCGTTATGGAGTAAAGTGAGTAGATTTCGTTTTCAATTTTCATCACTCGTTTCTCGCGAGCTGATGTGTCGGAATCATCCTTTCACAGTGGAGGGAACCTGAACCCTTGAAACCAGTCACACCTCTCTGTCGAACAGTCAATACTCCACTCTCTTACCTCGTTCCAGCTTCCCATTCTCCCCTCTTCACCTTGATCGAATGGAACGGGAAGCATGCGTGGTCGTCCTCTTCTCCCGGCGCACAAATCCGTTTCACTTTTACCGGAACCAAAGTTGGAGTCTTCGTCTATACGACGAATGGGAAAGCTGCTTATGAGAATGCTGAACCTGGTCAAGAGAAAACTGAGGAAGGGAAGAAGAAGAGAAGGGAGGAGGGACCAGGTCAGGCCGTTTGTTGGATCGAGGATGTCGGAGATGTGGAGATGAAGGCGGATCGTGTGCTGGTGGCGTGGGAAGTGAATAGTCACTGGCCAGAGAGAGGTCCGGCTGGTGCAGAGTAAGTCTCCCCTCTTTCTCCCACGCGGTTTCTGCTCTGTGAACTGACTCTCCTCGCTCTCACCTCACAGATTCGTAGAACTGACAGAAGGATTAGAACCAGGAGAACAGTAAGCACACTCATTGATGTTCTCTCGTTTGCTCGTTCTCTACGCTGACTCTGTCTTAATCGCTAACTAGTATTCTCGCCTGCGAAGTGTCTCCCAAAACTACTTCAGGAGGGTACAAGTGGAGGGTACAGGGTGTAGCAAGTCAGTAGAAGCATACTCCTCATCGCTGTTTAGTCCTTGTTGTATTCTTTCATAATTTATTCTTTTTGTACCCTTATTTATTAGTCGCATTCAATGTATGATACGATCATTCACGCTCATCTACGTGTAGGCGTTTTGAGACGAGAGCGTTCCCAGAACAACTTGACTTGCGAAATTTCGAGTTCTCACTCTGTCTTTCTCCACCTCTCACTCGATCATTTCAGATCTGCTTCAAACTTCAGCTCGAACTATCCCAAGATATACGAATACTATCAAGGTGAGTCTCGTTTGTCCTCGAAGACTCGGGAGGGAGTGAATGGACGAGGGAGATGAAACGTTGAATGAGGAATCGGAAGTCAGCGACAAAGGCAGCAGGGGAGAGAACGGTTGGCTCATACGGTACAAGGAGTATATCAAAGTCTATGTAAGGGTCGAGCTCAATGATCAGAGGTGTTGAGCGAGGGAAGATTCTGCTCTCTTCCTCAAAGCTGGCGAAGGGTCAAAGCCATAGAGGCAGCTGTAGAGAGAGCCGCTAGACCATGAGGAACAAGAGTAGAACGTAGAGGGAGCGTGAAGCTGATCTTTCGCTCTCATCGCTCGCAGATGTCGTTCTCGTCACTTCCTCAAGAACTCGTCGATTATCTTGCTCTCTTTGTCGGTTACGATGACGGTACATGTGAGTTGTCTTGTCAGGGATGTTCCCTCGATCAACGACTCTACTGAATGGCTGCAAATGTCCAGTCCTCGACTTCGCAAGTGTTTGCAGCCTCTGCCTCGTCTCCCGCAAAACCTTGCAGTCAGCCCGACGTGTTCTCTACGGCTCCCCCTTCCACCCACCCCATGCAGAGCCATTCGATTGGAAGCGTGCGCAAACTCTACTCGCTACCCTCAGATCAGACAATGCCTCTTTCGGTCAACTCGTTCGCGACACCTTCTGGATCACCGGTTGGGTGAATGATCTCCAACGGACCTTTTATGGGCGGCGCGACCCGTCGAGGGTCCTCGACTGGTATCGTGCTGTCCTTCAAGCTTGCTCGCATGCCGAACATGTCTACTTCTACTACTCGACTCAGGACGAGTTGAACACCCTCTTCGGCACACTCACCACCTCTCCTCCTAACCTCGGGACTTCAAGCAGAGCTTGCTCCTCATCGATTCCTCTGAACGGTCTTCGTAGTGTCTCATTTGCGCAGGACCTCAAAGGCTTCAGGAGACCCAGTGTCGACTTTAGCAATATCTTCGCAACACTTCGTCAATCGCCCCTTCTCTCGCTTGACGAGGTGACATTCTCTCAAATCGAGTGCCCTTCACCTCTCGGCAACCAAGTCGCAACACCGCAGTTCCCTCTCAAGGTCAAATCGCTCTATCTGCACAACGAGACCGCCCCCTTCCCAGCCCTTGTACCATTCTTTCCCGAAGATCCCTCAACACTTGACGAATTCCGCTTCGAAGGCTACACCAACGAAGATGGCAGCGACCTCCTCTCCCTCCAGAAACTCGTCGGATCCAATCTCGAAACCCTCTCCCTCAGCTTTTGCAGTATGGACGATGAAGACCCAGAGATTCCGCAGATTCCCGGTGCCAAGGTGGGAGCACCTCGAATTCTGCTCGAGGCCCTTGTAACCTATCCGCAACTCACCTCTCTGAGTCTCTGCGGCATACGTGGTCCCTCTGTTTCGCTTCTCGAAACTTTGCTCATTTCCTCCCCACTTCTATCACTCGTCCGATTCCTCCGTTCCCAATGGGTCTGCCCAACCGATCTCGAATCGACGGATCCCGAAATAATCTTTCCCGAAGCTCGAATCCTGGCCGTCCTCCTCAAGTTCGTTCAACTCGAGACCATTCATCTCGGTATCCTTCCAACTTTTACCAAGATCAGGTACACGAGTTTTGTGTTGAAGTTGAGGAGAGCTGGGATCGGGGCGGCATTTGAGGCTATGAAGAGGGAAGGTGAAGAAGAAAATGACGAGGAAAGCGAAGAGGGAGAAGACGGCAGTGAGGAATCCTCAGGAGGAGAAGAGGACGGGTAGGCGAGGAAGGAAAGATAGAACGGCTTGGAGCAAGGAAGAGATGGGATCGCTTGACTCGAAAGGAATTGTATGCTGGAACGAGAACTTGCGAAACGAAACGAAATTTGTGCTTTACCTCATTTTCCAAATCACCTACAATAGAGAGATCGCTACGGTTAAACCGCAGGAGCAGTGGGAGCACTAGCGAGTAGCGATTCGATCGCAAGACTCTTTACATCGACTGACGAACTTGCGAAATTCTCTCGAATCGGTCGCTTTCCCACCTTTCACTCGACCAGCTCAGATTGACTCAAGACTCCGGCTCGAAATACCACAAGATAACCAGATACTATCAAAGTGAGTGTCAGACCTTCGTTGAGGTTCAAGAGGGAGATAACGGAGGAGGGAGATGAAACGGTTGAATGAGGGGATTGGAAGTCAGCGACCAAGGAAGGAGAGGGGAGCACGTTTGGCTCAGATGGTAGAAGGAGTCTGTGAGAGTGTAGGGAAAGGTGTAACTCGATCATCCGAGGGTCTTGAGTGAGGGAAGACTTTGTTCTCCTCCTCGAAGTTCGGAAAGGGTTCAAGTCCTACCAAGGGAAGTGGTGGAGACTGCTGGATCACGAGGATCAGGAGTAGAGCTTTGAATGAGCGTGAAGCTGATCTTTCGCTCTCATCGCTCGCAGATGTCGTTCTCTTCGCTTCCTCAAGAACTCGTCGAGCACATCGTAGAGATTCTGCAAATGGGTAGGCACTCCCTCTCCGAGAATGAGAAATTAAGACTGACTTCTGTTGGTGTGATTCAGCGGAGCCAACTACTCTCCCGGCACTTTGTCGAGTCTCACGCAGACTGCTCTCCTTTGCCAGAAAAGCTCTCTACCGTCAGCCATTCACTGTACACGTCAGGGATAGGGGTGATACGGTCGACGTCGATTGGAATCGCGCTCTCATGCTACTCGCTACCTTGAAACGGGATGACCGTCGATTGGGGAGACTAGTTCGCAACACTTTGTGTATCGATTACTGGTTGGACGCCCTCGAGAAGCACTTGGAGGATGCCTTTGGCGAACATGATGGCGGGGATCAAACTGAAAGATGGTACACTGGTGTGTTGGCATCATGTCCGCACGTACGAAGCGTCAACCTACAATTCCCCGACGCCGCGAACCTACACGATCTTCTCCGTTCCCTCGACCTCATTCGCACGATCCTCCCTCTTTCTAGTCCAACTCCTCCATCTACAAGTCTATCCTTCACCCCCAATACCTCGATACGGAACGTCGTCTGTGGTGAGGAGTGGAGATTCTTCCTCTGGGCCAACAACGTCGAAATCTTGTCCCTCATCCTCGACTTTCTCTCGGCTTCGCATCTGCCATCCCTACGATCTCTCTCTTTCCATCACCCCACATTCGACAGACGGAACGAACACGAACGCAAACCCTCCCAGCTTTCCTATCCGATCACCCACCTCTACATCAAAGCTTATCGCGGTCGGATCCCCGACTACTTTCCCTTCTTCCCTCGAGATCGATACGCGTTCAAGCACCTGGAGTACAACGGACGAGGTTCTCCCGACGGACAAGACTTCATTGCGCTCAAAAATGTTGTCAACCCACATCTTCAAGTCCTGTTCTTCTCTTTCATCGGTGACCCTGCTCCGGTGGACATTACCCTTTCCAACTACTTCAGCCGACGAAATTCACCCTCTCTTCCCCTCGAAGCCTTCAACTCTTACCCTCATCTCACTATTCTCGCGCTCAACTGTTGCCACGGTCCTTCTCTCGAACTCCTCGAAACCCTCCTCCGATCATCTCCTCTTCTCTCGCGACTTGCCTTCGCCAGCTCACGATGGGTCTCCGATTCCACTCCACTCTCGAACGATCCCGACGAAGTCTTTCCGGAGAACGAGATCCTAGAGGTTCTCCTCAAATTTCGCCAACTTCGTTATCTCAGCCTCGGCGTTCTCCCGACTACAGACCCGCATAGATATGATGAGTTCCAGGATCGGATCTTGGAATCGGGAATGAGCTTTAGTTATGCCATTTGCGAGAAATGATGGAGAGATTGGGTTCGGAATAAGGATACTCATTGAGTGGGGTCTTCGTGTACAGGGGCGAGGAGTGACGGGCCTAGGTCTTACAGGATTAAGAAGATAGAGAGGGTATTGTCGCTTCACGTTGTTACTTGACTTTCTGTCGAAAGTGTTTGGGAATTGAGAGAATCGCTTCTTTCTCCCCGTCTGATCTCTGTTCTCGCCATCGTCGTTCACTTGCTTGTCACAGCAGGTCATCGAGCTCGATCAGTTCGATCGATCAGTATCGAGTTGCGAAACTCATCAACTTGCGAAATTTCGATTGTTTGCTCTCTCTTCCTTACTCTTCACTCGACCTCCTCAGATTCCCTCAAATTACCAATAGGAGATAACTTCAGCTACTTAAATACAATCAGGGTGAGTTTCAGCTCTCTAAAGAGGTCAAAGGAGGAGAAGTTCGCGAAGGGAGATGAGGATCAGAATGAGGTATGATTAGCGAAAGAGGACTGCTTGGGGTCAGAATGAGCGCTGCAGGGCAGGACAAGGGTGATTCTATACTCTAGGGAGCTGATAGGGAGATACAGCTAGCTGCCACCGTCAAGTTCTCCACCGAATCTCACCGAATGGGCGAACCGTGCGAAGGAAACAAGATGACGCTTTCAGCCCGAACGGTGACAGTCAGAATAGGATACTGAGCTATTATACCCATCTGCTTGGTGCAGAACATGTCAATCGAATGTCTTCCCGAGGGACTCGTCGATCATATTTACACTTTCTTCGAATTTCAACGTCTCGACAACTGTTCGTTTCCTTCCACCCTCTCTGCATGCTTGATCAAAGCACAAAGACTCACACAATGTTAATGTACAGCTTTGAGTTTAGCAGCTTTGAGGAACGTTTGCCTGCTTTCGAAAACTCTCCTGGGTCCCGCTCGTCATGCTCTCTACCGTCAACCGTTCCGCATGATCTCTGGTTCCGAAGAGGCCGTCTCAAGTCGTGCTGTAAAGCTTCTCGCAAGTCTCTCGAAAAATGGAGGACGTCTAGGACGGCTTGTTCACTCGTTGGAGGGAATTCATAGCGAAAGCTTGAGGTGGGAAGCAGAGTTGAATCCGAAGAGGTGGACCTGGGGCTTTGTTAAGGACAACAGTGGAGAATTAGAGATCGTCGAGTGGTACCTCGGAATCCTCAAAGCTTGTCCTCGACTTCGATCGGTCGAAATCGTCGGCAGTTCGAAACCCCTTATGAACGATTCATTCGATGCCTTATGCCCTTCGATTCCTACTCTCAAATCCGTCAAGTTCTGGAGCACCGATATCGACTCGAACCTTGAACCTCGAATGAACCAGCTACAAATCTACGAATTGATGCGAAAACACCAATTTACTCCTCTCGAAGAACTCAATCTCGATTACATCGGATGGGACCAGATCAAGCTCTTCCCTTCCAAGCTCTCCCTACCTTGCCGGATCCTCATGCTCAGAGTAAACTCGACGCTTCGACTCTACGTCGCTGAAAACGTCAAGCTACTCTCTCTCGCTCCTCTCTCAATCAGCAGCATCGACATCTCTGGACCTCTCGATTCCTCAGGATCCGATATCCGAGAGCTTGTCGATTCGCAGGGCCCAATTCTCGAACGACTCAAGCTGAACAGCACCGGAGAATCATGGACTATCCCTTCTCTCGCCGATTACTCTCGTACTCATCCCGGTCCGTCCATCCCCATCAGCCCCTTCCGAATTCTCCCTCGTCTCACTCATCTCACCCTTCGTCGATTCCATGGTCCTTCCCTCCTTCTCCTCGAAACCCTCGTGAAACATTCCCCTTCCCTCGTTTCTCTCTCCTTCGCCCATTCCTGTTGGGTCTCCGACATGACTCGATCCCTCACCGCTCCGGAGGAGGTCTTTCCCGCGAACGAAATCCTGGAGGCGATTCTCAAGTTCTCTCACCTTCGTTTCATCAACCTAGGAGTTCTCCCAACCGAAGATTCAACTCGCTATGCCTCGCTCCGCTCGAAGATTGAGGGAAAGGTATTGCAGTCGATTTTGAGATTTGTAAAGCTTGGGCAAAGGAGGGAGAGTTGTGGGACTTTGGGTCGTAGGACAGAGGTCACGAAGTAGAGGGAATTTGGGGAGCTTCAAAAACAGAGGGGAGGATTCATTGTAAGCGTGTAGTAGGTCTTGTATAGAACGAAGGGTACTGTACGTGAGAAGGTAAAGACTTTAGCGAAGTAGCATCGTTTCTGCGAAAGTATAGCTATTTACAGTTTTGTTTTGATACCGCTTCAGTTCAACATGCAAACTTCGTAGGCTACCTCGATCCCGTTGGCTTTGAGAGAGTTCTTCAAGCCTTCGTACTTGACCTTGCTACGGGTTGGAAGGACTCCAAGATGGATTTCGACGAGATGCTGAAATTGCTGGAGGATGGCGAGGACTCGGAACTCAGGGAAAAGGTCTTCGATGTCCGTGGGAGGTGGAGTCGTATTTGATACCCATACCGATCCGTCGAATAAAATACGAGAGAGGGAAGGGGAGGAAGTGACGAGTAATTCGAGAAGTTCGATCGAAGGTCCGGCGGTGTGACACAAGTAGAGGTAGGTGAGGTTTGGAAAGGAGTGAAAGATTTCGATCGAGATAGAAGGGCAATCTGAGGGAGTTCCGTATTCCGATAGGGCGATCGGATCTGTCGAGTTCATGAAGCAGAGGTAGAGGGTTGTAAGGGTCGGGGGAAGGAATGATGGAAGCTTTCCGAATACGCTAGCTCTGCAGGACATCTTGCCGAAGAAAACAAAACTGTCGAGAGCTGAAGAATTGAGAGGGAGTAGCGGGATGTAGTTCGAGAGAGAACCCATGAGGGAAGTGATTTGAAGATTTTTGACAGAGAATGGCAATTGCGCCTCGGTGTCTCGCGCTCCGCTGTAGTTCCAGTAGGTGGCATCGAAGGTGACGTCGTCGAGTGAACGGATCGAAGTACGTTCAAGGATTTCGAGGAGGTATGCATAATCCATCCAGTTCACAATGTTGCAGCCTTTAGCCCTTCTGGAGAACGTGATATCTCGAATAGAAGAGGGTTCGGTGGAAGTGAGAGAACCTGGAACTGTTGGGCGCAGGAGGACGAGAATCTCGAGGAGTTCTTCCAAGTCGTCCGATGAAGTGAAGCTGATGTCGACTTGCTGTAGTTGCGGGCAAGCTCGAAGGATACGATGGTACCAGATTTTGGTCTCATCCCGCCCTTCGCTCGAACGTCGGAAGCGTTCCAGCGCCGACAACCAATTCGAAATTCCGGACGTTTTGCGAACGAATCTTCCTAGATAGTTGTTGTTGAACTCGAGAGCTTCGACGATATTCTGAGCCATGGCCTTCAAAGCAGTTTCGTCCCTCTTATTGGGATCTATGAACGGTTGGCGGTAGAGAAGAGCTTGAGCTGAGAGGAGGGCTTGTTTCGAAACGAGACAGAAACTGAGAAGAGTTTTGCGGTCGACGACTTCAGGCATTTCCGATCAGCGAAGATCAAAGCAGCTGGGCCAAGTGAAGACCTACCGGTTTTCGAGACTCCATTCCCAGCGATCAGGAGAGCAAGAGAATCGACAAGTTCTTCGGGAAGTAAAGAGAACGACATTCTGCGAGCGAGAGAGCGAAGGGTCAGCTTAATGTTACTCGCAGCTGGTACTGTACTCCTCTGGTATGCAGCGATATCTATCGCAGCACCTTCTGTCCCACTTGTACCCTCTCTCATCTTTGGGGTTGAGGGCAACATCTTTTCCCTCAGAAGACCTCCAGCTACAGCAAAAGACCTTGAGATAGCCTCTCGTGTACTCCTTGCACCGTACGAGCCAACCGTTCTCTACCCCCTGCCTTTGTCGCTGACTTCCAACCCCTCATTCAACCGTTTCATCTCCCCCTTCCGTTTCCTCCCCTTCCAGCCTCTCAGTGGAGTTGTGACTTACCTTGATAGTATTTCAGGGGCTTGTAGTATCTCGAGCTGAAGTTTGAAGCGGATCTGAGCTAGTCGAGTGAAGAGTGAGAAAGAAAGAGTCCGTCTGAGCAGCTGAGAGATTTCGAAGTTTCGCTCAAGTCCACTGCTCTCGAGAGGGTAAAGATTCCGTCAAACACAGATTACAACAAGATAGAGTAAAGTACGGGGGTAGCATGCGAAACAATATAAACGAAAAACGAAACAACGAAAACGACAAAATGACAACACCTTGGATCCTCCTCTCTGCTCCCTTCCCACACGTGTTCCGCCGCCTCGAGCCTATCCGCTGTGACGCTGTGAAAGTGTCTGTTTCCTCCCTCAGCGTAAAGTGTTCCCCTACTTCGCCGGCATTCGATCGAAAATACTCGGTGCCTCCTCCATTCCCTCTCCAACCACTTTAGTCTCCTTGACTTTCCTCTTGACACTCTCCATAATCTCGTTGACCGCAGACTTGTCGAGATCGTCCCTTGACTTCATGAGTGATTCGGTGAAAGCGAGTTGAGGACCATACTTTCTTCGGAAAGGCCAATACTATCGTCACGCTCAGGATCAGCTCACGATCACGAAGGAAGTCCAGAGAAAGAGAAGAGAACGTACATCGAGGAATACCATCATTTTCGAAGCTGACAGTAAAGTCAAAACCGATTCCAACACGTCGAAATAACCTTCCAACTCTTTCCTACTCTTGAACGTACAGAAGAATTCGACCGACTTGTCGATATCCCCCCTCATTCGATCCACCGCTTTAGGCATCTTGATCTTGCCCGCTTTCTTGATACTGACTAAATAAGTGATCAAGAACGTATCCAACAAATCCTCAATCAACAAATCGAAAAGGTTCGGGTTGAGGTGAGTTTGATAATCTTCCACCATGTAATCCTTGAGCGTTTCTACGATTTGACCGATTGGTGAACCTCCATCTTGAGTCTCAGAGTACCATTGAGATTGGAACAAGTTTTTCGTAGCGGGTTTGAGATCGTTGAATACTACGTCGATGAGGACTTGTACACATCTCTTCGCGACGTCGAGGTAACCATCCATCGCGTCGTTGAGTTTGTCCGAGATGATCGACTTGTATTTCGTCGAAACCAAAGGTTCCAATCGATTATTCAATGCCTCTGTGAAATCCGCACTCTTGATCTGATCGTTCGCCAACGCCATGACATACTCAACCAATCCACCTGGTACTACTACCGAAGTGTTTCCTTCTCCAGCTTGAACTTGTTTCTTGTATTCACTATCCAACATTTTAATCCATTGACTCTGAACACTCCTCATAACCCTATGAGCTTCATCCACCACCCTCGAAAGTACCGCAGCCTGATTCGAATCCAACGCCAAATCAATCTGTTGGTTCAACATCTGAAACAAGATGATAGCACCTTGCATTCCATAATAACCATCGGCATCCACCTCTGGTGGATCCTCTCGTTTCGTGAAATCGTCCAATTCAGTCTTCATCAAGTTTGAAGTCCATTCGTCCATTCGAGTAGAGATCAAAGAGAGGTAAGATTCAATCAGGTTCGATTCGTTCCCGTCTAGTAAAGGAGGTTTCAACCATTCGGGATCGAGTTCGAGCTCTTTAGTCATCGTCTTGTGGTAGTCTTTCGTGAATTGAGAGAGGCGGAGGAGGGTACCGGCATCAGGGGAGGTTTTGACGTAGGAAGAGAGGAAATCGTAGAGTGCTTTGTGATAGCCTTTCGCACTGTTCGAGCGATCACGTTGACGATTTCGGGGAGAAGAGGTGAGAGGGCGAGGGAAGAGTGAGCGAGAAGGAGAAGCCGAGGAAGAGGAGGAAGTGAATCGGGAGAGGAGAGCCGACAGGTTGGGCGAAGTTGAGCAGAAATGGCGAAGGTGAACGAGGGAACCGGGAAGGAAGCGTGAGATAGCGAGAGAGTAGTGAGTGGTGAAAGACGGGCAGGGCGGGACAGAATCGGAAATAAGAATCGGTTTGGGCGAAGGATACGAAGGTTTCGAGAAAGGGAATGCGGGCGAACGTTGACGAAGGACGCCAGGAGAGAGTAGGAGAGAGATATAGGAGAGTCAGTAGTGGGTAAGGTGAAGAGCGGGTCAAGAGAGTGGGAGAACGAACTAGACTTGTTGAATCTGGGTTCGCAGAGCGATTCAAGTCAGTTTCGCGTGTTTCCCTTCTTCGGGCAGTAATCGTTCGAGTGTTTTTGCTCACCTTCCAATCCTCTGGGAACTTGTCCACTAACTTGTCCCTAACCAAATCCAAATCATCATAAACCCATTCCAACTCCTCGATCCACCTCACTCCATCCTCCTCTGCTCTCCTAAAACTCTTCTCCACCTCGGTCTTACACCCTTCCCTAATCTGTTCCAACACTTTACTCCTATAATGTTTGATAGTCCTCGCATCGGCATGTAAACTCCTAAACCTCGATGCAACATCCAAATTCCCACTTTTCTTGACCATCCGAATCGCTATTGCTCTCTGATCCCTCGCTCCCTCAACTTCGGCAATCTTACACAACTTGACCGCGACGCTCGAATTCCCTTTCCTCGTCAACGCCAATAATTCCCTCGACAATCGAAAATAGTGCGCCTCGAACGCTTCGATCGTTTCTCCTAATCGTTCGAAATACTTGTCCAACACTTGGATCGTTTGTGCCGCTTTCTCTTTCGTCAAGGCTGATTTGTTCGCTTGTGCCAAAGTCTCGTTTCGAAATGTTTCGAGTTCGGTTAGGTGGTAATGAATG
>Ga0308160_10001390_pt1 | contig 34290 bp, 29 predicted proteins | sample PhyFR1_FD_201036 | JGI IMG/M metagenome (GOLD analysis project Ga0308160, IMG submission 201036) | Phyllosphere microbial communities from UC Gill Tract Community Farm, Albany, California, United States - DLSLF.R1 | ecosystem: Host-associated > Plants > Phyllosphere > Unclassified | place: USA... | reverse complement strand
GTCCGTTTACGATCGTTTGAAGAAGCAAGAAACAAATGACAGACTAACTGCACTGCTAACTCGAATCCAACGATCCCTAATTATACCGAATAAAACCAGATGTACATAGTTTTCGCAAAATAAAAATAAAGCACGTAACAATTCCTAAAACCAACTTTTACCGGCTCTTCGGTGTTTCGTTACAAGCTCCATTTGCGTCGGCAGTACGGTGAATATAGGTGATCGAGAATCGCAAAGTTTGTTCTGGATCAAACGTTTTTAGAACAGGAACCTTGTGGCAACGCTAAATAGCGGCCTCATCGTTAGGGTAGGCGCTTTTCGGGTCATGCTGGCCCCAGGCCACGAACACGTCCAGTTCGCCCAGCCAGGCTTCCCAATCCTGCGGCGCCACCGCGTCGAAGGTGGTGAAGACGCGCACGCGCTGCTCGAGCAGGCGTGCCTGCGTGCCCAGCACGCGGAAACCGAAAGTCGCCGCCGACCCGGCCAGCGTGTGCAGGATCGCGTGCATCTCGTCCACCAGCGCCGCGTCCGGACGCGCCGGGTCGAAGGCCGCGCGCGCGCCCGACAGGCGCCCGAGCGTGTGCGGCAGGCCGGCCGCGAACTTGTCGTTCAGCTCGGACAAGCGGCTGAAGAATTCGGCATCGGCCGCGTCGCTCATGCGCCCTCCCCGGCTTATTTGGTACCGAAGATGCGGTCGCCCGCATCGCCCAGGCCCGGAATGATGTAGGCGTGGTCGTTCAGGTGGCTGTCCAGCGAGGCCACGTACAGCTTCACGTCCGGATGCGCCTTGTGGAACACTGCCACGCCTTCCGGCGCCGCGACCAGCGCCAGGAACAGGATCTGGTCGTCGGGCACGCCGCGCTTTTTCAGGACGTCGACTGCGTACACGGCCGAGTTGCCGGTGGCGACCATCGGATCGCACAGGATGAAGGTGCGCTCGGTGGTGTCCGGCAGGCGCACCAGGTATTCGACCGGCTGGTGGGTGGCCGGGTCGCGGAACACGCCGATGTGGCCGACGCGGGCCGACGGCACCAGCTCCAGCAGGCCGTCGCTCATGCCGATACCGGCGCGCAGGATCGGCACGATCGCCAGTTTCTTGCCGGCGATGACGGGTGCGTCGATCGTCACCAGCGGGGTTTCGATCTGGTGCGTGGTCAGCGGCAGGTCGCGCGTGATCTCGTAACCCATCAGCAGCGTGATCTCCTTGAGCAGCTCGCGGAAGGTGCGGGTCGAGGTGCCGCGGTCGCGCATGTGCGACAGCTTGTGCTGGATCAGGGGGTGGTTCAGGATGAACAGGTTCGGAAAACGCGGATCTTGTTTCATTATCGACATGGAATGCTATGGCTTGTGACTTGGTGGCCCGCATTATCCCAGTCACGCGCCCGTTTGTCGCGTCTTTAACAACAAAATAGTAGCGCTTCCACCTGGCAGTTCATCCGGGTTCGACGAGCGAGCGCGCCAGGATCGCCGTACAATCGACCCCGTCCGGCAGCCGGCCATAGGCGCCGCCCGGCTCGCGCTCGATGCGCGATGCCACGAAGGCATCGGCCACATGGCCCGGCGCATGACGCAGCAGCAGGCTCCCCTGCACCGCCAGCACCAGCTGCTCGGCCAGCCGCCGCGCACCGAACTCGTCGGCGCATGCCCCGGCCAGGCCGTCCAGCAGGCGCGCCGCATACGCGTCGAAGCGCGGGTCGCGGCCGGCCGCCGGCGCCAGCTCGGTTCGGAGCGCGTCGCGCACCTCCGGCCCCTTGGCGATGGCGCGCAGCACGTCCAGGCACATCACGTTGCCGGAGCCTTCCCAGATCGAATTCACCGGGAACTCGCGGTACAGGCGTGCCAGCGGACCGTCTTCGACGTAACCGTTGCCGCCCATGACTTCCATCGCCTCGGCGCCGAAGCCGGGACCGCGCTTGCACACCCAGTACTTGCCCGCCGGGGTCAGGACGCGGGCCAGCAGCGCCTGGGACGGACTGCTCATTTGATCAAAGCAGCGTGCCAATCTGAGCGAAAACGCCGTCGCCGCCTCGGATTCCAACGCCAGGTCGGCCAGCACGTTCTGCATCAGCGGCTGTTCGGCCAGGCGCCGGCCGAAGGCACTGCGTCCGCGCGCGTGGTGCAGCGCGTGGCACAGCGCCGCGCGCATGATGCCGGCAGAACCGAGCACGCAATCGAGGCGCGTATGGCTGCCCATCTCGAGGATGGTCGGGATGCCGCGCCCTTCCTTGCCGATCATCCAGCCGACCGCATCGCAGAACTCCACCTCGGACGAGGCGCTCGAGCGGTTGCCCAGCTTGTTCTTGAGGCGCTGCACGCGGATCGCGTTGCGGCTGCCGTCGGGAAGGAAGCGCGGCACGAAGAAACACGACAAACCCATGCTGCCGCCCTCGTCCGTCTGCGCCAGGATCAGGTGCGCATCGGATTGCGGCACCGAAAAGAACCATTTGTGGCCGACGATGTTCCAGGCGCCCTCGCCCTCGTCGCCGAAACGCGCCTTTGCGCTGCCCGGATCCAGCGGCACGGCGCGCGTGGTATTGGCGCGCACGTCGGTGCCGCCCTGCTTTTCGGTCATGCCCATCCCGACCAGCGCGCCGCGCTTCTGCTCGACCGGCAGCGAGCGCGGATCGTACTCGCGCGACAGGATCTTCGGCAGCCAGCGCGCCGCGATGTGCGGATTCTGGCGCAGCGCCGGCACCGAGGCGTAGGTCATCGTCACCGGGCACTGCGATCCGTTCTCGACCTGGCCGAACAGCAGGTAGGCGGCGGCGCGCGCCACTTGCGACCCGGCCTGGCCGCCCTCCCAGGGCAATGAATGGGCGCCGTTCCCGATGAGCAGGCCCATCAGTTCATGCCAGGCCGGATGGAATTCGATCTCGTCGATACGCCTTCCGTTGCGGTCGAAATTCACCAGCTTCGGCGAACATTCGTTGGCCAGCCGCGCCAGGTCGAGCACGGCGGCGCTCCCGAGCCGCGCACCCAATTGCTCCAGTCCCGCCGCTGCCCAGCCCGCGCCTTCGCGCTCGACGCCTTCGCGCAGGGCCGGATCGCAGGCGAACAGGTTGACGTCGGCGAAGGGCGACGCCTGGTTGAATACCTCGTGCGTATCGAAACGGTTCATATCCTCTCCGTGTTGCATCTAAGCATCATCGACAGATTTGAAAAGTTTCCTAATTGCACTATATCGGCGACAATGCAGGGGTGGCGTGTCGAACGGCTTATCGACAAGGCAACAAGGCTAGCGCAAACATGCGTACCCGGCAAGCACCCTGGCGGCAAACCACGCCGGGGCTTGTGCTTTTTAATGCTTATTGGAATCTTTCGGTGATACATTCTTTGCTGATTTGGTACACTCGACGGTTTCCGATAGCACGCCCGACGTTCCGGACACGTTAAGAAAGCAGATATTTACACAATGGGCTCCAGTTCATCCGCTGCAGCGAACCAGGACCTGCCTGATCGAAGCCAGGCCTCCAGCCTGGACCACCTGCTGGAAGCCGTCGGCGACGTCGTGTTCCGCATCGACCCGTCGGGCCTGATCCGCTTTGCCAGCCGCCGTGCCAGCCAACTGCTGGCCGCCGGTGCGCCGCTGGCCGGCAGCCAGCTGGTGGCGCTGGCGCCCGAGGCCGACCAGGCAGCGCTGCGCAATGCGCTGATCGACGCCACCGCCCGCAACGACGCCATCCTGGTCGAGGCGCGCCTGCGCTGCGGCGAGCACGACACCTGGTTCGAACTGCGCATTTCTCCCATCGCCGGCGCCGGCAACCACGAACTGCTGGCCGTCGGCCGCGACATGTCGTCCCAGCGCGCCACCGAACAGCGGCTGCGCCACATGGCGACCCACGATGCACTGACCGAACTGCCCAACCGGCTGCTGCTGTCGGACCGCATCCGCATGGTGATCGCCAGCGCGCGCCGTTCCGGCCAGGGTTTTTCGATCGCCAACATCGGCCTGGACGGTTTCAAGAAGGTCAACGACGGCCTCGGGCACCCGGTCGGCGATGCCGTGCTGCGCGAGGCCGCCGCGCGCCTGCGCAAGACGCTGCGCGACAGCGATACCCTGGCGCGCGTCGGCGGCGACGAATTCGTGGCGGTGCTGCCCGGGACGCTCACCCCGGCCCAGATCAAGCTGGTCACCGGGCGCCTGCTGGCGGCGCTGCAGTCGCCGTTCGAGATCGACAGCCACACGGTCTACCTGGGCGCCTCGATCGGCGTCTCGGTCTATCCCGAGCATGCCGAGGACGAAGTGCGGCTGCTGGCGCTGGCGGACGCCGCCATGAGCCGCGCCAAGGAAACCGGCAAGGCGCGCACGGTGGTCTACAGCGTCAAGGAGAGCAGTCCCCCGCAGCACGACATTTCGCTGGAAGCGGCAATGTTCCTGGCGGTGCGCGAAGGCGAATTCCAGCTCTACTACCAGCCGATCGTGTGCTCGCGCTCGCGCCGCATCGAAGGCTTCGAGACCCTGATGCGCTGGAAGCATCCGACCCTGGGCATGGTGCCGCCGGTGCGCTTCATCCCGATCGCCGAGACCAATGGCCTGATCAACCTGCTCGGCGCGTGGGCGCTGAAGTCGGCCTGCGTGCAGATCCGCCAGTTCGAGGAAGTCGCCAAGCGCGAGCTCTACATCTCGGTCAACATCAGCCCGCGCCAGTTCCGCAACGACCGCTTCCTGACGGTGCTCGACGACGCCCTCGCCTTTTCCGGCACGCCGGGCGACAAGCTGGTGCTGGAGATTACCGAGGGCACGCTGATGATCGATCCGCTGCACGCCGAAGCGATCCTGGAAAGGATGGCCGAACGGCGCGCACGCATCGCGATCGACGATTTCGGCACCGGCTATTCCTCGCTGGCCTACCTGAAACGCTTCCCGATCTCGGTGCTGAAAATCGACCGTGCCTTCATCAAGGACCTGCCGGCGTCGACCAAGGACGGGGCGATCTGCAACGCCGTGCTCGACCTGGCCAAGCACCTCGACCTGTCGGTGGTTGCCGAGGGCGTCGAGACCGAAGAGCAACTGGGCTACATGGCCTCGCGCGGCTGCGACTACGTGCAGGGCTACCTGACCGGCAAGCCGATGCCGGCCCACGTGGCGATGGCCGCGCTCAAGGAAAACCTGTACGCGGCGCTGCTGCCGGACGAACTACGAGCAGGCATATTATGACCTCATCCCCCAAAGCCGACGCCACCCTCGCCCTGCTGTGGGAACGCATCCGCCGGCGCGGCGACATGCCCGGCTTCACCAAGGCCATCAACGCCATCCTGGCCTCGATGCGCGGCGAAGACGAGCGCGATTTCTCGATGACCCAGACCGTGCTGTCCGACCCGGTGCTGACGCAGAAGGTGCTGCGCCTGGCCAACAGCGGCATGTACTCGGCCTTCGGCCAGCGCATCAACACCGTGTCGAAGGCGATCCTGGTGCTCGGCACCGAAGCCATCGGCCACCTGGCGCTGGGCCTGAAGCTGATCGAGGAACTCGGCAAGTCGACGCCGGATTCGCTGCAGGCCCACATCGAAATGGAAAAGGCGGTGCTGGCCGGGATGGTGGCGCAGAAGGTGGCGCTGCAGTCGTCCAGCCGCGATCCCGAGGAAGCCGTGGTGTGCTCGATCCTGCATTCGCTGGGCCGCATGATGGTCACCTTCTACCTGCCCGAGCACTGGATCCTGCTGCAGCAGCAGGCCGGGGGCGAAGGCCCCATCGAGCAGGAAAGAGAAGCGCAGGACGAAGCGGCCCAGGAGCACCTCGGCCTGTCGCTGGAACAGATCGGGCGCGCCACCGCCGAACACTGGGGCCTGCCGCGCAACCTGATCGCCGGCATGCGCCGCGTCGAGCCGGGCGAACGCGGCGAGGGCTTCGGCCACGACGACTGGCTGGCGGCGCTCGGCACCATGTCTTCGCAATGCGCGGAATCGCTGTGGAACGGCGACGAAGCCGGCGCGGCCCGCGTGGCCGAGCTGGCGGCCGAATTTTCGAGCATGCTGGGCGTGTCGGCGGAAGCCATCGTCGGCGCCGTCGAGAAGGCCAAGGTCGAAGCAGCGGCCGACCTGTCGATCGCGCCGCTGGCGAACCCGCCCGAGAAGCGCGCCCGCAGCGCCGCCAGCGCGCGCATGCGCGAAGCCGGCAACAAGATCCTGATGAGCGGCGTGGCCGACATGCGCGACGCCGCGGCCAGCGCCACGCCGGGCCAGATGATGTCGATGGCGATCGAGACCGCCTACCACGGCCTGTCGTTCACGCGCGCCTTCGGCTTCCTGCGCAGCCGCCGCGACGGCAAGTACAGCGCCAAGATCGGCCTCGGCGACGGCGCCAAGGCGCTGCTGCCGAAGCTGGCCTTCGACGACAGCTACGAACCGAACGTGTTCTTCGCCGCGCTCGGCAGCGACCGCGTGATCTTCATCGAAAACGCGCACGACCCGAAATTCGGCAGCAAGCTGCCGGGCTGGTGGAAAGGCACCCTGGGCGATGGACACTGCTTCGTGGTCATCCCTCTGTGCACCCACGGGGAGCCGGTCGGCTTCATCTACGGCGACTGGGACGACCGCTTTCCGTCGGTCTACCTGAACCAGACCGAGTTTTCGCTGCTGAACGATTTAAGGGCGCTGGTGGTGAAGACGGTGGAGCGGCGGCAGCAGGCGGAGGCGGTCACCAACCGCGCCTGAGGGCCGCAGCGCCACCGCAGCCCCGGTCAGCGCAAGACCGGCGTACCCACCTGCACATCCCCGCACTGTCCCCGGTGCATCAGCACATGATCGATCAGCACCAGCGCCAGCATCGCCTCCGCGATCGGGGTCGCCCGGATCCCCACGCAGGGATCGTGGCGCCCGAAGGTCTCCACCGAGACCGGATTGCCATCCTTGTCGATCGAACGCCGCGGCGTGCGGATCGATGAGGTCGGCTTGATCGCGATCGAGACCGTGATGTCCTGTCCGGTCGAGATCCCGCCCAGTACCCCGCCGGCATTGTTGCCGACGAAGCCTTCCGGGGTCAGTTCGTCGCCGTGCTCGGAACCCTTCTGCGCCACCGAGGCGAAACCGGCGCCGATCTCGACGCCCTTCACCGCGTTAATCCCCATCATCGCGTAGGCGATGTCGGCGTCCAGCTTGTCGTACAGCGGCTGGCCCAGGCCGACCGGGACGTTCTTCGCCACCACGTCGATGCGCGCGCCGATCGAGTCGCCGGCACGGCGCAGTTCGTCCATCGCGGCTTCCATGCGCGCCAGCAGATCGGCGTCGGCGGTCGCGGCAAAGAAGGGATTGGCGTGCACGTGCTGCCAGCCTTCGAAAGGAACGTCGATATCGCCCAGTGCGCGCATGCAGCCCATGAATTCGGTGCCGAAGCGCTCGCGCAGCCATTTTTTGGCCACCGCCCCGGCGCCGACCACCGGCGCGGTCAGGCGCGCCGAGGAACGGCCGCCGCCGCGCGGATCGCGCACGCCGTACTTGTGCCAGTAGGTGTAGTCGGCGTGGCCGGGACGGAAGGTCTCGGCGATGTTGCCGTAGTCCTTGCTGCGCTGGTCTTCGTTCTGGATCAGCAGCGCGATCGGGGTGCCGGTGGTGACGCCCTGGTAGACGCCTGAGAGGATCTGCACGCGGTCGGCTTCCTGGCGCTGGGTCACGTGGCGCGAAGTGCCCGGCTTGCGGCGGTCGAGTTCCGGCTGGATGTCGGCTTCGGACAGTGCAAGGCCCGGCGGACAGCCGTCGATCACGCAGCCGATGGCCGGACCGTGCGACTCGCCGAAGGTGGTAACGGAAAAAAGCTTGCCAAATGTGTTGCCGGACATAGGAGAGAGACGCTTGTTCGAATGGAACGAAAGATTCTACCAGCACCGCGGCCTTTGGGCGACATCCGCCGCCGCCCGGGCCTGCCGCGGGGCCGACAAGTTGTTGCTTAGAGGAATTTTTTTCCTGTGCCGAGTTCATTGCATATATACTAGCTTCAACTTCCACGACCGGCGCCGCACCCCCGCGCCGCCGCAGTCGCCGATCCTAGATACGAGCACCTGGAGAAGCAGCAATGCCAGCATCGATTCCGCCTCCGGGCGCCGCGCCGGACGACGAGCTCGTGTTCGTCGCCGAAACGCCGGCCGCCCCGTCCGACGGCACCGATCCCGCCGGGGCAGAAGCCGGCGCGCACGCAGTCGTACCCGCAGCCGGCCATGACGGCAGCCACACCCGTCCCTGGCGCGTGATGATCGTCGACGACGATGCCGACGTCCACTCGACCACCACCTTCGCCCTCGCCAGCCTCGAGGTGCAGGGACGCCCGCTGCACTTCGTGCACGCCTGTTCGAGCCTGGAAGCGCAGCGCCTGCTCGAACAGGAGCGCGACCTGGCAGTGGTGCTACTCGACGTCGTCATGGAACAACCCGACGCCGGCCTGCACCTGGTGCGCCACATCCGCGAGACGCTCGGCATGCGCGACGTGCGCATCATCCTGCGCACCGGCCAGCCCGGCTACGCACCCGAGATGGATGCGGTCCGCGGCTACGACATCAACGATTACCGCACCAAGTCCGAACTGACGCGCACCAAGCTGTACACCAGCGTGGCGGCGGCGATCCGTGCCTACGAACAGCTGCGCGCGCTGGAAGACAGCCGCGCCGGCCTGGCACGCGTGGTGCGCGCCAACGCCGAACTGATGGCCCTGCACAGCACCGAGGCGCTGGCGGCCGGCATCCTGAACGAAGCCGCGCAGCTGCTTGGCCAGCCGGCCAACGGTCTGCTGTGCGCCTGCCCGCCGGCGGCGCGCGCGCGCGACTGGACCGTGCTGGCCGCCGCCGGCGTCTGTGCGGCCACCGCCGGCGGCAAGGGCAGCGGCATCCCGGCGCATGCCGGCGCGACCATCGCCCATGCGTTGGCCGAACGCCGCAACATCTACCTGCCGGATTGCGTGGCCCTCTACCTGCGCGGCAATTCGGACTCCGGCTTCGTGGCCTGGCTGACGCTGGCGCACCCGGTCGACGAGCTGCGGCGCGGCCTTTTGGATGTTTTCGCCAGCAGCATCGCCGCAGTGCTCGACAACGCGGCGCTGATGACGGCGCTGCAACGCGCCGCCTTCCACGACGCCCTCACCGGCCTGCCCAACCGCACGCGCCTGGTGGAACTGGTCGACGAGCGCCTGGCAACCGCTCCCGATGCCACCCTGTGCATGGTCGACATCGACCATTTCGCCGAGACCAACGACGCCCTCGGCCACCAGTTCGGCGACGCCCTGCTGGCGGCGGTGGCACGGCGCCTCGAGGCGCACCTGGACGCTGGCCTCGACCAGCGCCCAGGTCCGAGCCCGCATCGCGGCCCGGCGCTGGCGCGCATCGGCAGCGACATCTTCTGCGTGCTCGGCCCCGACGGCGAAGTCGACCCGGTGGCGCTGCATGCGCTGTTCGACGAACCGTTCTCGATCGAGGGCCAGGACGTGCTGGTATCCAGTACCCTCGGCCTGGTGCGCCTGCTCGAACACGACGGCAGCGGCGCCGACGCGCTGAAGGATGCCGACATCGCCCTCAAGCGCGCCAAGCGCCTGCGCCGCGGCGGCCACTTCTATTTTTCGCGCGGGATGGGCGTCGACATCCGCGAGCGGGTACGCCTGATGCACGCGCTGCGCGGCGGCTTCGCGCGCGGCGAGCTGTACCTGGCCTACCAGCCGCAGATCGAACTGGATGGACGGCGTCCGTTCGGCGCCGAAGCCCTGCTGCGCTGGCGCCTCGACGACGGCAGCAGCGTGCCGCCCGACCGCTTCATCCCGATCGCGGAATACTCCGGCCTGATCATCCGCATCGGCGAATGGGTGCTGCGCGAAGCCTGCACGGAACTGATGCGGGTGCGCGCGGCCGGCCACCTCGACTTCACGATGTCGGTGAACGTCTCGCAGGTGCAGTTCCGGCATCCGCATTTTCTGGAAATGCTGTCGCGCGCGCTGCAGGACAGCGGCGCGCCGCCGGAGCGGATCGAACTGGAAATCACGGAATCGATGGCGATGGAGGAGCCCGACCTGCTGATCGAGCAGCTGGCGCAGATCAAGCGCACCGGCGTCTCGATCGCGATCGACGACTTCGGCACGGGATTTTCGTCGCTCTCCTACCTGCAGCGCCTGCAGGTCGACCGCCTGAAGATCGACCGTACCTTCGTCTCCGAAATCACCGACGCGGCGCGCGGCAGCAGCATCGCAGAGATGGTGATCGAACTGGCACGCAACCTGGGGCTGTCGATCATCGCCGAGGGCGTCGAGGACGAGCGCCAGGCGCAGATCCTGCAATCCCTGGGCTGCCCGCTGGCGCAGGGCTTCCTGTTTGCCCGGCCGCTGACGCCGGGGCAGCTGATCGAGTGGCTGGGGACGGCTGATTGATCCCGTCGCCCCGCGAAGGCGGGGGCGGATATCAATCCTCGGCGTTCTGCTCCGCCGGCCAGTCCCGGATATACGCCTTCAGCATGCGGTTCTCGAAACTCTGCGCCTCCAGCACCGCCTTGGCAACGTCGTAGAAGGAGATCACGCCCAGCAGCGTGCGCGCATTCATCACCGGCAGGTAGCGCGCATGCTTTTCCAGCATGATGCGGCGCACTTCGTTGACGTCGGTATCCGGCGTGACGGTGATCGGGCTGTCGTCCATGTGCTTGCGCACCGTGCCGGCGCCGGCAATCGAGCCGCCGTTGGCGTGGACCGCCTTGATCACTTCGCGGAAGGTCAGCATGCCGACCAGGTCGCCATACTCCATCACGACCAGCGAACCGATGTCGTTTTCGGCCATCGTACTGGACGCCTCACCCAGGGCCGTGTCCGGAGACACGGTGTACAGGATATCGCCCTTCACTTGCAGGATTTCGGAAACTTTCATGTTGGCCACCATAGGTTGGAGCTTCGGACCGCTTGTATGACAGATAAGAGGGACTCTAGCCTATGCTCCCCAAAAAATCCAGCTTTGTGCCCAGCCGTGGAGCATGGCGTCGCATATTCATGAATTTATGCAAATAAAATACCCGGCGTGCACAATTCCGGTGCTAGGATGCACTGCGTCGATACTTCACGGACGCGTCCCGCCATGCAACCCGCCAAACCCGCTATCGTCTTCCTCCACGGCGCCCTGAACGACCATTCGGTGTGGTCGCACCAGAGCGACGCCCTCGCCGCACGCGGCTACACCGTGCTCGCCCCCGACCTGCCCGGCCATGGGCCGGACAGCCCCGCTCCGGCGCTGACCGGCGTCGAAACGATGGCCGGCTGGCTGCTGGCGCGCCTCGAGGCCGGGGGCATCGCACGGGCGCTGCTGGTCGGGCACAGCATGGGCTCGCTCATCGCACTGGAAGCAGCGCGGCTGGCGCCCGCGCGCATCGCCGGCCTGGCCCTGCTCGGCACTGCCGCGCCGATGAAGGTGTCGGATGCGCTGCTGGAAAGCGCGCGCGACGACCAGGACGGCGCCATCGCGATGGTGGCGCAATGGTCGCACGCGCCGGCACCGGCAAGCGACGACGACGGTGGCAACCCCGCGCTCCAGGAACGCTCGCGCCAGCTGATGCAGCGCATCGCAGCCGAGGGCCCGCCCGGCCTGCTGCACACCGACCTGGCGGCCTGCAAGGCCTACGCCGGCGGCCTCGATGCCATCGCCGCGCTCGATTGCCCGGTGCTGTTCATCGTCGGCCGCCTCGACAAGATGACGCCGCCGCGCGCCGCCGCCGCGCTGACGCAAGCCGCGAAGCATGGCAAGATCGTCGAGGTGGACGCCGGCCACGCGATGATGGCCGAACAGGCGGATGCGGTGCTGGACGCGCTCGCCGGCTTCGCCGCCGGCATCCAGTGACAAGGAGAGCCCTCATGGCCGCCCCCTACGACAGCTTCGCCGAGTTCTACCCCTACTACCTGACCCAGCACGACAACCGAACCTGCCGCCGCGCCCACTTGATCGGCACCACGGCGGCCATCGCCTGCCTGGCCCAGCTCGCCGTCAGCCGGAATGCATGGTGGCTGCCGGCGGCGCTGCTGTGCGGCTATGGCGGGGCGTGGATCGGGCACTTCTTCTATGAAAAGAACCGGCCGGCCACCTTCGGCAATCCGTGGTGGTCGTTCCGCGGGGATTGGCTGATGTACTGGCAGATGGTGACCGGGAAGCTGAGCTGGTAAAGCTCACGCAGGCGCGGGCTCAGGCTCGGCCTGCGCGAAATGCGCCGCCAGCGTCTGCTCCAGCCCCGCCTCCACCGCCGCTTCCACCTGGCGCGCCAGCGCCACAGTATCCATCGACAGCGGCGTCGGCGACGGCAATTCCGCCCCCACCGCCAGCGCCGCACCGGGCACGTTGTCCGCCCCCAGCCCGCCGAACACGAACAGGCGGTACACGTCGGCCAGCCGGATCAGCGCCGGATCGACCAGCAGCACCCAGTTGTCGCTGCCCTGGCGCGCCGCCAGGCCCCAGCGTGCCTGCATGGTCGGTTCAGGCTGCACCCGGCCGACCCAGCCGGCCGCCACCATCCGCTCCAGCAGGTCGGTCATCTCGTCGTAGCCGATGCGCGTGTGGGCACGGATCTGGCTGCTGGAAACCAGCGCGCTGCCGGTGAGCCTGGCGCCGCCATGCAGCACCTTCAGCACCGCCACGGCGTCGACGAAGGCGCCGCCCGGCACCGGCTCGTACCACCAGCGCTCGTACTTCACCACCGGCAGCGCCGCCGTCAGCAGCGCGCCCACCAGCGTGATCAGCCAGGACAGGTACAGCCACACCAGGAACAGCGGCAATGCGGCCAGCGCGCCGTAGATGATGGCGTAGGTCGGGAACTGGCGGATGAAGATGGCGAACACGCGCTTGGCGACTTCGAAGGCGATCGCCGCCACCAGACCGCCCCAGACCGCGTCGCGCCAGTCGACGTAGCGGTTCGGCACCGTCATGTACAGCAGCGCATAGGCGCCGGTGGTCAGGCCCACCGACACCAGCGTGTAGAACAGGGCCCCGAGGAAAGGCAGCGCCGTGCTGATGCTGCCGGTTGCCGTGAACAGTTGCGAGGTGATGGTCAGCGAGATGCCGAAGGCGAGCGGCCCGAGCGTGACCAGCGCCCAGTACACCAGCACCCGCTGCAACAGCGGCCGCGGCTGGCGCACGCGCCAGATCTGGTTGAGGGCGCGTTCGATGGTGCCGATCATCGCCGCCGAGGTGAAGATCAGGGCCACCGCACCGACCGCCGACAGCCCGGTCGCCTTGCTGGCGAACTGGGTCAGGTTCGAGATGATCGTGTTGGAGATGGCGCGCGGCATCAGCATCTGCACGAAGTAGCCTTCCAACGTGGTGCGCAGCTTGCCGAACACCGGGAAAGTGGTGAAGATCGCCAGCACGATGGTGAGCAGCGGCACGATCGCCAGCGTGGTGGTGAAGGTGAGGCTGCCGGCTACCTGCGGCAGGCGCTCCTGGACCAGGCGCCGGCGGGCGAAACGCACCAGGTCGAGCGCCTCGGACCAGGTCAGCCCGCGTACGCGATCGACGCCGACGTTGAACATCTCGCTGGTACTGCGCGACAGGTGGGTGACGGTTTTCGATAGCATTTGAAAAAAAACTGCGATGGCACTGCGCGGTGCCCGCGCGAGGCATATCGTTTTGCAAAGCGCCCTATAATACCAACGATGAACCCAACCAATCTGATTATCCTCGTTTTGTATTATTCGCGGCATGGCAAGACGCGCCGCCTGGCCGAACTCATCGCCCAGGGCATCGACAGCGTGCCTGGCATGGAAGCGCGCCTGCGCACGGTGCCGGCGGTATCGACGGTGGCGGAGGCAACGGAACCCGACATCCCGGGCAGCGGCGCCCCCTATGTCGAACTCGAGGACCTGGCCGAGTGCGCCGGCCTGGCGCTGGGCTCGCCCACGCGCTTCGGCAACATGGCATCGGCACTCAAGTATTTCCTGGACGGGACCTCGGCGCAATGGCTGTCGGGCACCCTGTCCGGCAAGCCGGCGGTGGTGTTCACCTCCACCGGCAGCCTGCACGGCGGACAGGAAGCGACGCTGCTGTCGATGATGATTCCGCTGCTGCACCACGGCATGATGGTGATGGGCCTGCCCTACACCCAGCCGGAACTGATGACGACCGAGAGCGGGGGCAGTCCCTACGGCGCGACCCACTGGGCCGGGGTGGACAACAAGCGCCCGATCACCGAAGACGAGAAGCGGCTCGCGATCGCGCTCGGCCGGCGCCTGGCAGAAGCGAGCCGCAAATTGCAGGGGATGGCATAGTCATGCAAACGCAAAGGGTGTTTCATACGGGCGCGGTGACCAGCCTGGTCATCCTCTGCGTCTGGCTGCTGAGCTGGGAAATCGTGATCGCGCCACTCCATCCCGGCGGCTCGCTGCTGGCGCTCAAGGCGCTGCCGCTGCTGTTGCCGCTGCGCGGCGTGATCAAGCGCGACCTGTACACGCTGCAATGGTCGTCGATGGTCATCCTGATCTATTTCGTCGAAGGCGTGGTGCGCGCCTGGAGCGACAAGACCGAACTCTCGCGCATCATGGCGCTGGGCGAGACGCTGCTGGTGTGCGCGTATTTCATGTTCGCCCTGCTCTACCTGCGCCCCTACAAGAAGCAGGCGCAGAAACTGGCGAAGGAACTGCTGGACAAGGTCAAAGTGCCGCATGACTGAAGTCGCCTCCCCAGCCCTGTTCCTGGATGCCTGCCGCGCCATCGTGGGCGCCGCCCACGTGCTTACCGAGGCCGTCGATACCGCTCCCTACCTGACCGACTGGCGCGGCCGCTTCACGGGGCGGGCACGCGCGGTCGTGTCCCCGGCCTCGACCGCGGAAGTGGCGGCGCTGGTGCGCCTGTGCGCGGAACACCGGGTGCCGGTCGTGCCCCAGGGCGGCCGCACCGGCCTGGTGCTCGGGAGCGTGCCGGACGCCTCCGGCAGCGCCGTGGTGCTGTCGCTGCGGCGCCTGAACCGGGTGCGCGCGATCGATCCGTTCAACCGCACCATGACCGTCGATGCCGGCTGCATCCTGGCCGACATCCAGGCCGCGGCCACCGGACAAGGCATGCTGTTCCCGCTGTCGCTGGCCGCCGAGGGCAGCTGCACCATCGGCGGCAACCTGTCGACGAATGCCGGCGGCACCGGCGTGCTGCGCTACGGCAACACGCGCGAACTGTGCCTGGGGCTGGAAGTCGTCACCGCCCAGGGCGAGGTCTGGGACGGCTTGCGCGGCCTGCGCAAGGACAACACCGGCTACGACCTGCGCGACCTGTACATCGGCGCCGAGGGCACGCTCGGCATCATCACCGGCGCCGTGCTGAAACTGTTCCCGCAGCCGAAAGCGGCGATCACCGCTTTGGTTGGCCTGTGCAGCCCGGGCGACGCGCTGCAGCTGCTGAAACTGCTGGAAGCGCAATGCGGACCGACCCTGACCGGCTTCGAGCTGATGAGCGACTTTTGCCTGCGCCTGGTGGCCAGCCATTTCCCCAGCCTGCCGCGTCCCTTCCCCGGCCACTATCCGCACTATGCATTGCTCGAACTGTCCAGCCACGAATCCGAGCATCACGGCGTGACGCTGCTGGAAAGCGCCATCGAACAGGCGCTGGAAAAAGGCATCGTGCAGGACGCCGTGGTCGCCACCTCGATCGCCCAGTCGCGCGCCCTGTGGGCGATCCGCGAGCACATCCCGCTGGCCCAGGCCGCGGCCGGCAAGAATATCAAACACGACATTTCCCTGCCGATTTCACGCATCGCCGATTTCCTCGACGTCACCGACGCAGCTCTGGACGCCGGGTTCCCGGGCGTGCAGGTCGTGTGCTTCGGTCACCTGGGCGACGGTAACCTGCACTACAACATCGCGCCGCCGAAAGGCATCGCGCATGAGGATTTCCTGGCCGAACAGCAGCCCATCAACCGCGTCGTGCACGACAGCGTGGCCGCATTCGGCGGCTCGATCTCGGCCGAACACGGCGTCGGCGCCCTGAAGCGCGACGAGCTACCACGCTACAAGTCCGCCGTCGAGCTGAACCTGATGCGTGCGCTCAAGGCCGCGCTCGACCCGCTTGGCATCATGAACCCCGGCAAAATTCTTTGACGGGACCTATCATGATCCGATTGTTTCTCTCAGTTACGCTATTAGTTACCTTATCGCTGGTGTGGCCCTTCGCCGCGGCAGATGGCGTCTATAAATGCAACGCCGGCGGCAAGCTCAGCTACGCCGACCGGCCCTGCACGGATGGCATCTCGACGCGCCTGCCGCCGCCCGCCGCCGGCGTGGACCTCCCCGACAAGAACGCGGTGGCCACGCGCGATGCGCGCACATTGGTCGAATTCGAAAAGCTGCGCATGGCCCGTGAGGATAAGCTGGCCCGGGAAAAAGCCCGTGCGCAAGCCAGGGAAGAAGCTCGCGACGAACGCAAGCGCCAGCAGCGCGCCCGCGCCGCGCTGGCGCACCGCAAGACCTGCGACAAGCTGCGCCTGCGCCGCAAGTGGGCCGAAGAAGACGCCTTGCGTGCCGGTGGCAGGTCCCACGACGCTGCCCGCCGCAAAGTGCGGCGCCAGGCAGAAGCATTGGCGGTGGAATGCCCGGCCTGAACCTTCCAGTCTCAAGCCTTCTGCAACGTTGGCTGCTGTTCGGCGAATGGCGCGCCCACCCGGTGCGCGCCCTGCTCGCCATCGTCGCGATCGCGGTCGGCGTCGCCATGGGTTTCGCCATCCACCTGATCAACGCCGCCGCCTTCAACGAGTTCTCGGCCGCGATCCAGAGCATCGCCGGCCAGGCCGACGTGCAGGTATCCGGACGCGAAGCCAGCATCGACGAAGCGATCTACCCACGCCTGGCCGAGCGCGCCGGGGTGGCGCTGGCCTCGCCGGTGCTGGAAGTCGATGCCGCCCTGCCCGGCGTGAAGGGGGCGCTGAAGATCGTCGGGCTGGACCCGCTGCGCGCCGGCTTCATTTCGCCGGACCTGAGTGGCGTGCCGGCCAAAGGCCGTGCTTTCGACATCCTGGCCGACGATGCCCTGTTCCTGTCGCCGGCGGCCCAGAGCTGGCTCGGCAAAGCCGGCGGCGATATGCTTCCGCTGCGCGCCGGCACCCGCGACTTTTCCCTGCGCGTGGCCGGTCCGGTGCTGCGCGCACGCAGCGGCCAGCGCATCGCGGTGATGGACATCGGCGCCGCCCAGTGGCATTTCAGCCAGGTCGGCAAGCTCACCCGGGTCGACCTCAAGCTGCGCGACGGTGTCGACCGCAATATCTTCGAGCGCCAATTGGCGACGGACCTGGAACGCGAGTTCCCGGGCCGCTTCCGCGTGGCGCGTCCGAACGATGCCGACCAGGAGAGCCGCAACAATAACCTGAGCCGCGCCTACCGGGTCAACCTGACGGTGCTGGCGCTGGTGGCGCTGTTCACCGGGGCCTTCCTGGTGTTCTCGACCCAGGCCTTGTCGGTGCTGCGGCGGCGCAGCCAGTTCGCGCTGCTGCGCGTGCTGGGCCTGGACCGGCGCGCGCTGCTGCGCCAGGTGCTGCTGGAAGGCGCCAGCCTGGGCGTGATCGGCGCCCTGCTCGGCATCCTGGGCGGCTACGCGCTGGCCGCAAGCGCGCTGCATTTCTTCGGCGGCGACCTCGGCGCCGGCTACTTCCCGGGCGTGAAGCCGCAGGTGCAGTTCACGCCCGTGGCGGCGCTGGTGTTCTTCGGGCTGGGCCTGGGCGTGGCCCTGCTCGGCTGCGCGGCGCCGGCCTGGGAAGCGGCACGCGCACGCCCGGCGATCGCGCTCAAGTCGGGCAACGACGAGACCGCGCTGGAACGCCTGTCGCGCATCTGGCCTTCCGTCGTCTGCCTGGTGCTGGCCGCCGCCTTTGCCTTTGCGCCGCCGGTGCTGGAACTGCCGCTGTTCGGCTACTTTGCCGTGGCCCTGCTCCTCATCGGCGGGATCGGCCTGATGCCGCGCCTGGCCGCGACCGTGTTCCGCATGCTCAACCGCGCGGCCATGCGGCGCGAGCAGTCCGGCGCGCAGTCGGGTACCACCTCGCCGGTGCTGGCCCTGACGCTGGCGCGGCTGGCCAACGCCCCCGGCCAGGCCTCGATTGCGCTGGGCGGCGTGCTGGCCAGCTTCAGCCTGATGGTAGCGATGGGGATCATGGTGGCCAGTTTCCGGGTGTCGGTCGACGACTGGATCCAGCACATCCTGCCCGCCGACCTGTACGTGCGCACGGCCACGGGCGGCAGCACCGGCGCCTTTGGGCCAGGGGAGCAGGCGGCGCTGGCGCGGACGCCCGGCGTCGGGCGTGTGGCCTTTTTGCGTACGCGGCCGCTGTCGCTCGATCCGGCCCGCCCCGACATCACGCTGATCGCGCGCGACATCGATGCCGCCGATCCGGGCCGCCTGCTGGTGCTGGTCGGACCGACGGCGCCGCTGCCGGCCGGCGCGCGTCCGGTCTGGATCTCGGAAGCGATGAGCGATTTGTACCGGCTGCGGCCGGGCCAGGCGCTGCAGCTGCCGCTGGGCGGCCGCGCGCACGGCTTCTTCATCGCCGGCATCTGGCGCGACTACGCCAACCAGTCCGGCTCCGCCATCGTGCGCCTGCCCGATTACCGCGCCCTGACCGGCGACAGCACCGTCACCGATGCCGCGCTGTGGGCCGCGAACGGCGTCCCGGTCGAGCGTATCGAGACCGCCCTGCGCGCGCTGCCCTTCGGCGCCGCGCTGACGCTGGCGCGCCCCGGCGACATCCGCAGTGCCAGCCTGCGCATCTTCGACCGCAGCTTCGCCGTCACCTACCTGCTGGAAGCGATCGCGATCGCCATCGGCATGTCCGGCGTGGCCGCGACCTTTTCGGCGCAGACGCTGGCGCGGGCCAAGGAATTCGGCATGCTGCGCCACGTGGGCGTGACGCGCGGCCAGATCCTCGGCATCCTCGCCATCGAAGGCGGCGCCCTGACCGCCCTCGGCGTCGCCACCGGCTTCGCGCTCGGCCTGCTGATCAGTCTCATTCTGGTGTACGTGGTGAACCCGCAGTCCTTCCACTGGACCATGCAGCTGCACCTGCCCTGGACCCTGCTGGTGTCGGTGGCGGCGGCGCTGCTGGCGGCGTCGGTAGCCACGGCGCTGGTGTCGGGCCGTCATGCGCTGTCGGGCGGGCCGGTGCGCGCGGTGAGGGAGGATTGGTGATGCGCTTCTTGTTATCCATATTAGTGTTCCTGGCCGCGGGCACCCTGCAGGCGGCGCCTCCCGTCTACGACCCCGTCACGCCCGGCCACACGCTGCAATTCCCGCGCGACTACGGCGCCCACCCCGGCCACCGCACCGAGTGGTGGTACGTCACCGGCTGGCTGGAGACGCCGGAGCGCAAGCCGCTCGGCTTCCAGGTCACCTTCTTCCGCAGCCGCACCGCCGCCGACCCGGCCAACCCGAGCGCCTTCGCGCCCAAGCAGCTGATCATCGGCCACGCGGCACTGTCCGACCCGGCGCTCGGCCACCTGGTGCACGACCAGCGCAGCGCGCGCGAAGGCTTCGGCCTGGCCTACGCCAGGACCGGCACCACCGACGTCAAGCTGGACGACTGGCACATGCGGCGCCTGGACGACGGCCGCTACGACGTCGTGGTCCGTTCCGGCGAACTGACCCTGACGCTGCGGCTGGTGCCGACGCAAGCGATGCTGCTGCAGGGCGAGAACGGTTTTTCGCGCAAGGGGAGAGACCCGCTGCACGCCAGTTATTATTACAGCGAGCCGCATTTGAAGGTCGAGGGCGAGGTCGCGCGCGCCGGCAAGAATGGACAAACGGCCAGCAAGGTCATCGGCACCGCCTGGCTCGATCACGAGTGGTCGAGCCAGGTCCTCGACCCCGGCGCCACCGGCTGGGACTGGACCGGCGTGAATCTCGACGACGGCGGCGCGCTGATGGCCTTCCGCATCCGCAGCACCAGCGGTGCTACACTCTGGGCCCACGCCGCGCTGCGCGACGCCGGCGGGCGCGTCACCCAGTATGGCCCGGACCAGGTCAGCTTCACGCCGCAGCAGCACTGGAAATCGCCGCGCACCGGCGCCAGCTACCCGGTGGCGACGCTGCTCACCACGGGTGCCGTCAAGTGGCGCCTGCAGCCGCTGCAGCCGGACCAGGAACTCGATTCGCGCCGCTCGACCGGCGCCGTGTACTGGGAAGGCGCGGTGCGCGTGGAGCGCGACGGCCGGCCCGCCGGGCGCGGCTACCTCGAACTGACCGGCTACGTCGACGCCATGGCGCTCTAGCCCCGTTTTTACCATGCAACAAAAACAGAACAAGATGAACAATCGTTCCACCCCAAGCCAAAACGACAGCATGACCGAAAGCGACACCGGCAGCGCCGGCCGGGCAGGCAAGAGCGCCAGGGACGGCAAGGGCGCCCTCGCCGCGCTGCGCGGCCTGCTGCCCTTCCTGCGTCCCTACCGCCGCCAGTTCCTGCTGGCCGGGATCGCGCTGCTGGTCGCCGCCGGCGCCACGCTGGCGATTCCGTATGCCTTCAAGCAGATGATCGACCACGGCTTCGGCGCCGCCGCCGGCGTGGGTGGCGCCGCTGCCGGCGGCTCGATCCGCAACGTCAACGCCACCTTCCTGGCCCTGTTCGGCGTCGCCGCCGTGCTGGCCGTGGCCACCGCGGCGCGCTTCTACATGGTGTCCTGGCTGGGCGAACGCGTCACCGCCGATATCCGCGCAGCGGTCTACCGCCACGTGGTCGAGCAGAGCCCCGAGTTCTACGAAACCACGCGCACCGGCGAAGTGCTGTCGCGCCTGACCACCGACACCACCCTGATCCAGTCCGTGGTCGGCACCAGCATCTCGCTGGCGCTGCGCAATACCCTGCTGTTCGTCGGCGGCCTGGCGATGCTGTTCGTGACCAGCGTGAAGCTGACCTCGATCATCCTCGGCCTGCTGGTGCTGGTGGTGGTGCCGATCGTGCTGTTCGGGCGGCGCGTGCGCAAGCTGTCGCGCGATTCGCAGGACCGCATCGCCGACGCCTCGGCGATGGCCGGCGAGATCCTCAACGCGATGCCGACCGTGCAGGCCTTTACTCATGAAAAAATCGAGGCGCGCCGCTTCGGCGCCTCGGTCGAAGGCGCCTTCGGCACCGCCATGCGCCGCATCCGCGCGCGATCGCTGCTGACCATGGTCGCCATCGTGCTGGTGTTCGGCGCCATCGTGTTCGTGCTGTGGCTGGGCGCGCACGCGGTGCTGGCCGGGACCATGAGCGGCGGCGACCTTGGACAGTTCATCCTGTACGCATCGATCGTGTCGGGCGCGATCGGTGCACTGTCGGAAGTGATGGGCGAAGCCCAGCGCGCGGCCGGCGCCACCGAGCGCCTGATGGAACTGCTGGCGGTGCGCTCGCCGATCCGCAATCCGGCGCAGCCGAAGGCACTGCCTTCCTCACTTGTCGACAAGTGTGCGAATGGCGCCGCGCTGCGCCTGCATGAGGTCGGCTTCAACTACCCGTCGCGGCCCGAGTCCGCCGCGCTGTCGCACCTGGACCTCGAGGTGCGTCCCGGCGAGACGGTCGCCATCGTCGGCCCATCCGGCGCCGGCAAGACCACCCTGTTCCAGCTGCTGCTGCGCTTCTACGATCCGCAGTCGGGCGCCGTGCTGCTCGACGGCGTCGACATCCGCGACCTCGACCTGCATGCGCTGCGCGGCGCGATCGGCATCGTACCGCAGGATACCGTCATCTTTTCCAGCAGCGCGATGGAAAACATCCGCTACGGCCGAGCCGACGCCACCGATGCCGAGGTGATCGCCGCCGCGAAGCTGGCCGCGGCCCACGAATTCATCGAACGGCTGCCGGAAGGCTACGCCTCCTTCCTCGGCGAGCGCGGCGTGCGCCTGTCCGGCGGCCAGCGCCAGCGCATCGCGATCGCACGCGCCCTGCTGAAGAATCCGCCGCTGCTGCTGCTGGACGAAGCCACCAGCGCCCTCGACGCCGAGTCCGAGCGCCTGGTGCAGCGCGCGCTGGAAGCGGCCATGGTCGGCCGCACCACCCTGATCATTGCGCACCGCCTGGCCACCGTGCAGCGCGCCGACCGCATCATCGTGATGGAAGACGGACGCATCGTGGAGACCGGGACCCATGCCTCGCTGGTGGCGCTGGGCGGCATCTATGCCAACCTGGCGGCGCTGCAGTTCCATAACGTGCAGGTCGAGCATTGACGCGCCGGTCTTCGTGCCATTTTTGCAACATTGCATACAAAACACTGCATGCCATGTAATATTATGTTGCGCCAGTGCATCGAAAATCAGTAAAAGCGGTTAAGCCGCTAGTTTCTTTTGGGGTACGTGCCGTAACATAGAGAAACTATTCACGCTTTAGCACCTGTTCATGAACAGCACATCGTTCAGTGTAAAAAACTGGACTGTCGGCGCCAAGCTCACCGCTTTCACCTTCGCCCTCGTCAGTCTGATCCTGTTTGCCCTGGTCCTCACCGTCAGCTGGACCACGTCTTCGATGCTGCGCCAGCGCGCCGTCGAGAACATGAACAGCGAGCTGCACGGCGTCGTCAATACCGTCGAGCTGTTCAACCAGGCGATGAGCAGCCAGGCCGCCAGCTACGGCCGCATCTTCGCCATCGGCTTCGACGGCGGCTTCAGCCTCGACCCGCAAGCCCTGGTCAAGGTCGGCGAGATGAACGTGCCGACCCTGCTGGTCGGCGGCAAGCCGCTCAACCTGGACTTCGCGGCGCCCGACCGTTTTACGCGCGAGACCGGCGGCAACGCCACCATCTTCGTCGCGTCCGGCGACGACTTCGTGCGCATCAGCACCTCGGTGAAGAAGGAAAACGGCGACCGCGCCATCGGCACCGCGCTCGACCGCAGCAGCGCCGCCTATGGCGCCCTGAAGGACGGCAAACCCTACATCGGCATGGCCAAGCTGTTCGGCAAGCAGTTCATGACCGACTACGAGCCGATCCGCGACGGCACCGGCAAGGTGATCGGCGTCCTGTACGTGGGCGTCGACGTCGACCGCGACATCGCCGCGCTGAAGGACAAGATCCGCACCATGAAGGTCGGCGAGACCGGCTATTACTACGTGCTGAACGCGGCCCCGGGCAAGTCCGCGGGCGAAGCCATCGTGCATCCGACCAGGGAAGGCCGGAACATCATCGACAGCCGCGACGCCGGCGGCCGCGCATTCGTCAAGGAGATGCTGGACAAGAAGGAAGGCACGATCGAGTACCCGTGGCAGAACGCCGAAAAAGGCGAGACCGCGTCGCGCCTGAAGATCACTGTCTTCACGGTGTTCAAGCCGTGGAACTGGATGATCGCCGGCGGCACCTACGAAGATGAGGTCACCCACGAATCGGCCCAGCTGCGCAACCGGAACATCGCGGTCGGCCTGGCGGCGCTGGCGGTGTTCGCCTTCCTGCTCGCGGCCCTGATCAGGCGCACCGTGACCCGCCCTTTGATCGAAGCGCGCGACGCCGCCGTGCGCATCGCGGCGGGCGACCTGAGCACCCACGTCGACGTGCGCAGCGGCGACGAGATCGGCCTCATGCTTGACGCGATGAATAACATCAGCAGCGGCCTGTCGTCGGTGGTCGGCCAGGTGCGCCAGGGCGCAGAGCAGATCGCCAACGCCTCGACCGAGATCTCGACCGGCAACCTCGACCTGTGCCAGCGCACCGAAGAGCAGGCCGTGAGCCTGGCCGCCACCGCCAACTCGATGAAGGACCTGACCGAGACCGTGCGCCGCAACGCCGGCGACGCCAGCCAGGCCAACCAGCTGGCGCTGAACACCTCGCTGGTGGCGCAGGAAGGCGGGCGCATGGTGCGCCAGGTGATCGCCACCATGGACACCATCAAGCAATCCTCGGGCAAGATCAACGACATCATCGGCGTCATCGACGGCATCGCCTTCCAGACCAACATCCTCGCCTTGAACGCGGCGGTGGAAGCCGCGCGCGCCGGCGAGCAGGGCCGCGGCTTCGCCGTGGTCGCCACCGAAGTGCGCAGCCTGGCCCAGCGCAGCGCCGCCGCGGCCAGGGAAATCAAGGCCCTGATCGAAGCCTCGGCCCACGAAGTCGACGCCGGCAGCCGCCTGGTGCAGGAAGCCGGCAGCACCATGAACGACGTGCTGGCCAGCACCGAGCAGGTGACCGCCATCATGACCCGCATCAGCACCGCCAGCACCGCGCAAAGCACCGGCATCGAGACGGTCAACCGCTCGATCGGCGAGATGGACGAAGTGACGCAACAGAACGCGGCGCTGGTCGAGGAGGCCAGCGCCGCGGCGCAGGCGATGCAGGAGCAGGCGGACCAGCTGGCGCGGGCGGTGCGCTTGTTCAAGCTGGACGAGGCGATCGGGCTGGAGTACGAGAGCGCGCGGCCGCAGTTGACGCAGTTCTAAATGCCACCGTCGCCCCCGCGCAGGCGGGCGACGTGCTAAGGCAGCAGGCAAGTACCAGACCTCCGATCTTCCCGCCTCCCTCCCTTCGGTGTACAGTGTCCGCCTTTCCGCCCACACCACCGGAGCCCCTCTTGTCCGACACCGACCTGCTCGCCCGCTGCACCACCATCCTCCCCGGCCACCGCGCCCGCACCCCCGCCGAACTCTACGCCGCCATGGCCGCCTGGTGCGAGGCCAACGAGGTCAAACACGACGTCTACGGCGAAGGCGCCCTGATCCAGGCTTTCGAGCGCAAGGTCGCCGACCTGCTCGGCTTCGAGGCCGCGGTGTTCTGCATCAGCGGCACCATGACCCAGGTCACGGCGCTGCGCCTGGCCGCGGCGGACCGCAACCGGGCGCCGGTCGCGCTGCACCCGACCTCGCACATCTTCGTGCACGAGCGTTCGAACCACCAGTTGCTGGGCCACTTCGACGCCCTGCAGATCGGCGACCGCAACCGCCCCTGGCAAGCGGCCGACATCACCGCGATTCCCGACCGCCTGGCCGCCGTCGGCCTCGAGATCCCGATGCGCGAGATCGGCGGCCAGCTGTCCGACTGGGACGAGCTGCAGGCGATCAAGGCCCACTGCAAGGCGCAGGATATCCACCTGCACATGGACGGCGCCCGCCTGTGGGAAGCGGCCGCCGGTTATGGCCGCAGCGTCGCCGAGATCGCGGCCGGCTTCGACTCGGTCTATGTCTCGCTCTATAAAGGCATCGGCGGCCTCGGTGGCGCGATGCTGGCCGGCAGCCGCGCATTCGTCGAGCGCGCCGCCGAGTGGTTCCGGCGCCAGGGCGGCAACGTGATCCACCGCTCCCCGTACATCGTGGCCGCGGCGATGCAGTTCGACCAGCGCCTGGCGGCGATGCCGGACTACTTCCGCCGCACGCAATTCCTCTACGACGCGCTGCGCGAACATCCGCTGCTGCAGGTGAACCCGGCCCGGCCCCAGGCCAACATGCTGCACATCCACCTGCCGGTGAGCCGCGAACGGGCGCTCGACATCCGGCGCGAACTGGCGGCGGAGCAAGGCGTCTGGATCTTCAACCGCGTGAACCACGGTGTGCTGCCCAATTCCAGCTACTTCGAACTGTACGTGGGCGACAACCTGCTCGCGGCCAGCGACGCAAGCGTGCGCGAGGCGGTGGCGCTGCTGGCGGCCGCAGTATCTTTCACTTGAGGCGGGCCTGATCGAACCAACAGGCGTAAAGACGGCAGCTGCCGGCGGCGTCGGTTATCATACCGGGGCATCATTAGAAGGAGCGTAGATGGACCAACAATACCTCGGCCTACTCCGGGACATACTCGACAACGGCGTTCAAAAAGGCGACCGCACCGGCACCGGCACGATGTCCGTGTTCGGACGCATGGTGCGCCACGACCTCGCCGCCGGCTTCCCGCTGCTGACCACCAAGAAGCTGCACATCCGCTCCATCCTGCACGAGCTGCTGTGGTTCCTGCAGGGCGACACCAACATCCGCTACCTGCACGACCACGGGGTCACGATCTGGGACGAATGGGCGACGCCCGAAGGCGAACTCGGTCCGGTGTACGGCGCCCAGTGGCGCCGCTGGGAAGGCCGCGACGGCCAGACTTTCGACCAGGTCAGCGCCCTGATCGAGGGTCTGCGCAAGAACCCGAACAGCCGCCGCCACATCATCAATGCCTGGAACGTCGGCGTGCTACCGGACGAGCGCCAGAAGCCGCAGGCCAATGCCGCCGCGGGCCGCATGGCGCTGCCGCCCTGCCACGTCATGTACCAGTTCTACGTTGCCAACGGCAAACTGAGCTGCATGCTGACGCAGCGCTCGGGCGACTGCTTCATCGGCGTGCCCTACAACACCGCAAGCCTGGCCTTCCTGACCCATATGGTGGCCCAGCAGTGCGACCTGGAACCGGGCGAGATCGTGCATTCCTTCGGCGACCTGCACCTGTATTCGAACCACCTCGAGCAGGCCAGATTGCAGCTGACGCGCGCGCCGCGCGCGCTGCCGAAGCTCGTCATCAAGCGCAAACCCGATTCGATCTTCGACTACCGCTTCGAGGACTTCGAGATCGTCGATTACGATCCGCACCCGCATATCGCGGCGCCGATCGCGATCTAAGTACGAGCCGGGCGCGCCCGACTCCCTAAGTATGCGCTAAGTGTTCCTACTTACCATCCCACCGATTGCTCATTAACCTTGAGCAACTTAGTGAGATGGGGGAACATTGATCAAGCTGAACCACGCATCCACCCGCGCACTTGCCGCCGCCTGTTCGGTGCTCGCGCTGGGCGCGGCCTGTGCCGGCCCCGCCCAGGCGGCGCGTACCCCGCGCAAGCCTGTGCCCGCCGCCGACGTCCTGTCCGATTTCCGCCTGCTGGCCCAGCAGCGGCCGTGGACCTGCCCGGCGCCCTCGGCGCTGCCCGGCATCGGCGGCATCACCATCGGGGAAGCCCGTTGCGCCTGGCAAAACCGCCTCAGCAAACGCAGCTGGACCTGGTCCGGCGACGCTCTACCCTCCTGCATCAGCACGCAGGCGCGCTGGTGGGCCTGGGCCCAGTCCGGCCTGCCGCCGCAAGCCGCACGCAGCGTCTGGCACGCCAACTGGAATGCCTACAGCACCATCCTGGCGAACGGCGACGAACGGCGCCTGCTGCTGGTGCGGCGCGAACGCGGCGGCCAGTGGGCCGCCACCGAATGGCGCTGGAGCCCGAACCCGCGTCCGGCGACGCGGCGCTGGCAGCAAGGACGCTGGCAGGCGCTGGTCGACGCCGTCGCCCGCGGCAACACCACCGCGCCGCAACGCGCGGCGACGGCGCCCGATACCGAGCGCCTGCAGACGGCATTCGCCGCCGTGCTGGGCGGCCGCCCGGGCGAACTCGGCGCCGACGGCATGGCGATGGATACGGGCGGCCTCTGCCTGCGACTGAGCAATCCGCTGCCGGGCCAGTCGAAACTGCCGCTGACCTACAACGCGGCCGACAGCCGTCTCGAGCAGCGCGCGGCCACCCACCTGCAGCTCAGCCGCCAGCTCCCGGGCGCCGAGTGGCTGACGCCGTTCAAGCTGCTGGCCCTGCCGGCAGCACCGGCGGGCGGCGCCAAGTACCTCGCTACCTGGCTCGAAGGCGACGAGCTCAAAAGCCAGCTGTGGATGCCGTCCAGGGCCGGCGGCCAGACCGTGCGCGTGCGCATGACGACGCGCCTGACCGCGGGCCTGGGCGCGCGTCCGGACGCGGCCCCGGTCGTCAAGGCCAAGCAGGCGGTCGAACACGAACTCGAGGCGCTTGCCGCGCAATGGGCGGTCCGTTATGAATGACGATACCGGCAGCCTGCCGCTGTTCCTGTTTTCGCCGCTGGCCATCATCGGCGCCGGCCTGCTGCTGTCGCAGGTGATCGGCGTCCTGATGCAGAAGCGCGGCCTGCCGCGGCTGTATGGCGCCGTGGTGGCCGGCCTGATCCTGGGCGTGAGCGGCTTTGGCGTGGTCGACGGCGCCCTGCTCACCTATTTCCAGGAACTGCTGAACGCCGCCTCCGCGCTGGTGCTGTTCGAGGCCGGCCGCAAGATGGACCTGGCCTGGCTGTGGCGCAGCCGCGCCCAAGGCGGGTCGCTGGCGCTCGGCTGCGTGCTGCGCGGCGCCGGCGCGCTGGTGCTGCTGCGCGCGTTCGGCCTGGGCTGGGCCGAAGCGGCCTTCATCGCCTCGATCCTGATCGCCGTGAATCCGGTCGTGTTCACCTCGATGGTGGCCGACAACAACGCCAGCGGCGTGGCTACCTACGCCGCCGCCAACACGGTCGGTCTCAGCCACCTGGTGGCACTGGTGGCGCTGTCGATATCGCTGGCCTGGCTGCGCAGCCACGGCGCGGTGGCGGAAGCGCCCTTCTTCGCCCAGCTGCTGCTCCAGGGCGGCAAGCTGCTGCAGGGCGCCGGCATCGCGCTGGCCTGCTACGCCGTGTACACGGTGGCCGCGCGTCTGTCGAGCGCCCAGGCCGGCCTGCGACCGGGTATCCTGCTGGCGACGCTGATGATGGATCTCGGCCTGTGCTCGGTGACCTCGTCCAGCGCGCTGCTGTCGCTGCTGCTGATGGGCCTTTTGCTGCGCAACGTGGAAAAGCGCGACAACGTGTTCCAGGCCCAGATCAAGACCGTGCAGGACATCGGTTACGCGCTGCTGTTCATGATGTCGGCCGCACTGGTGCAGTTCCAGCAGGTGCTGCACTGGTCGGTGCTGCTGGCGGCGCTGCTGCTGTTCGGCCTGCGCATCGCCGTGACGCGGCTGGCGCTGGTGCCCGGGCAAGCCTGGAGCATCCGCAAGAAGCACGCGATCGCGCTGGCCGCCTGCTCGCTGGTCAGTTTCAGCACGTTGGTGGTGGACAGTTCGATTTCGAACGCGGCCTACCTGAGCGAGACCGCGCACCGCCTGATGCAGGCGCTGCTGGCGCTGAACGTGCTGGTCGCACCGGCGATCACCTGGGCCGGGCTGCGCCTGGCCGGGGAAACACATGAAGGGAACGAAGCATGACCGAATTGTTGAATACAGCTGAAAGCGAAGCCGAAGCCCAGGCACGCGCCGTCGCCGGCCAGGGCCCGGCCTTCCTGCCGCCGTTCGCGCGCTCGCAGCTGGGCACGATGGGCATCGAGCTGGAACTCATGGTGCTCGACCGCCTGACCCACGACCTGCTGCCCGCGGCGCCGGACATCCTGCACCTGCTCGACAAGCAGCAGAAGGAGTGGGTCGCCACGCCCGAGATCACCACCTCGATGCTGGAAGTCGCGACCTCGGTATTGACGGGTTTCCGCCCCGCCTACGACCAGCTCGAGGAAATCCGCACCAGCGTCCAGCGCGCCGCCTTCGCGGTCGGCGCCGCGATCTCGGGCGGCGGCGCCCATCCCTTCCAGAAGTGGAACGAGCAGCGCATCTATCCGAAGGACCGCTACCGCGAATCGGCGCGCAAGTACGGCTACCTGGCCAAGATGTTCACCGTGTTCGGCATGCACGTGCACATCGGGATGCCGAGCGCCGACGAGGCCGTGCGCGTGGGCGCCTGGCTGACCCAGCGCGCGCCGCTGTTCATCGCGCTGTCGGCCAGTTCGCCGTGCTGGCAGGGCGAGGACTCGGGCTTTTGCAGCGCGCGCAGCAACGTGGTGGGCGCCTTCCCGATGAGCGGCACCATGCCGTCCGACATCCGCAGCTGGGACCAGTTCGCGGCCCATTTCGAACGCCTGGCCGGGCACGGCATCGTCAACAGCATCAAGGACTTTTACTGGGACGTGCGCCCGAAGCCGGAATACGGCACCATCGAACTGCGCGTGCTGGACACGCCGCTGCACCCGTCCCACGCCGCGGCGCTGGCCTGCTATGCGCGCGAACTGTGCATCGAGGTGGCGCAGCGGCCCGGCACCTGGCCGGCCGACGGCTCGCGCGACGTGTATACCTGGAACCGCTTCAACGCCGCCAAGGACGGCGTGCGCGCGGTCTGGATCGATCCCGAAACCGGCAGCGCGCGTCCGGTCGAGCAGGTGGTGCGTGCCGACCTGGCGCGCCTGGCTGTGCGCTCCGAGGATCCGGACTTCCCGGCGGCCTGCGTACTGATCGACCAGCTGCTGCGCGACGGCGGCCAGGCCGGCTGGCTCGGCAGGCACATCGCCGCCGGCGCCGGCATGAACGACCTGGCGCGCGTCGCCGCCGAGATGTTCGACGCGCCGCCCGGGGATGGGAGCAAGCCGGCATGAGGGTATTGCTGGTCGAAGACGACCCGATGATCGGCAGCGTCGTGCAATCCGCGCTGCGCGACGCCAGCTACGCCGCCGACTGGGTGTGCGACGGCGAAGCCGCGCTGTCCACGCTGCAAACGCTGCACTACGAAATGGTGCTGCTCGACCTGAACCTGCCGCGCACCGACGGCATGAGCGTGCTGCGCGCGATCCGCGCGGCGCGCAACGACGTGCCGGTGCTGGTCCTGAGCGCGCGCGAAGCCACCGAAGACCGGGTTGCGGGCCTGGACAGCGGCGCCGACGACTACCTGGTGAAACCGTTCGCCATGAGCGAGCTGCTGGCGCGCATGCGCGCACTGGTGCGGCGCAGGGATGGCGGCGGCAGCGGCGGCGCGGTGCGCCTGGGGAACGGCGTGCTCGAGCTGGACCCGGTGACCCACGAGGCGAAGAACGGCGAGGCCGACCCGGTGCGCCTGACCGCGCGCGAATTCTCGCTGCTGCAGGCGCTGCTGGTGCGGCCGGGCGCGATCCTGTCGCGCTCCGAACTCGAGCACCGCGTGTACGGCTGGAACGAGGAAGTCGAAAGCAATGCGATCGAATTCCTGATCCACGCGCTGCGCAAGAAGCTGGGCAGCGACGCAATCAAGAACGTGAGGGGCGTCGGATGGATGGTCGCGAAGGCCCGCTAGCGTCTTCGCTGCGCTTCCGGCTGTCGGCCTGGATCTCGGCCACGATCCTGGCCGGCGCCGCGCTGGCCGGCGTGTATTCGTACGTCGCCGCCACCGGGGATGCGCACCGCCTGCAGGACGTGCAGCTGCGCCAGATCGGCTACATCATCAGCAAGCTCGATGCGGTGCCGGCCTCGCCGCAGGCGCGCGAACGCGCCGGCGACATCGATTTCGACGCCCGCATCGTGCTGCGCTTCATCGCGGCCGAAGGCGGCAAGCCGGTGGCCTGCCCCAGCCGCCCGCCCTGCTTCACCAGCGAACTGGTCGACGGCCTGCAGACCGTAAACGCCGGCGGCGAACAATGGCGCGTGTACGTACGCACCAATGCCAAGGGCATCCGCGCCGCGGTGGCCCAGCAGGCCGCGATGCGCGACGCCATCGCGCGCGCCGACGCCATCCACACCGTGACGCCGCTGCTGGTGCTGGCGCCGCTGCTGGCGCTGCTGGTCACGATCGTGGTGCGCGTGATGTTCCGCCCGCTGCGCACGCTCACCACGCAGCTGGGTGCGCGCCAGGAGCACGAGTCCGGGGAGCTGGACCGCAGCGCCCTGCCGTCCGAAGTCTGGCCCTTCGTCGCCGAAATCAACCGCCTGATCGCGCGCACCGCGCGCACCATGGCGCGCCAGCGCCGCTTCATCGCCGACGCCGCCCACGAACTGCGCTCGCCGATGACCGCGATGTCGCTGCAGGCCGAGCGCCTGGCCGCGAGCGAGATGTCGGGCGAAGCCCGCACGCGCCTGGACGCGCTGTCGGCCGGCATCGGCCGCACCCGCATCCTGCTCGACCAGTTGCTGACGCTGGCGCGCACCCAGGAAGGCCCGGCCGGACAGGAGAGCGGCGGCGACCCGGTCTCGCTCAAGCGCGCGATCCTGGAATGCCTGGAAGACCTGGTGCCGCTGGCCGAAGCCAAGGAGATCGACCTCGGCGTGGTCGGCGACGCCGATCCGCTGGTGGCCGGCCCGCTGGTCGACCTCAAGACCCTGGTCAAGAACCTGATCGACAACGCGATCCGCTACACGCCGCCGGGCGGCCGGGTCGACGTCCGGGTCGACACCGGCAGTGCGACCGGCAGCGGCGACGGCTGGGTACACCTGCACGTGGAAGACACCGGCCCCGGCATCCCGCCCGCGGAACGGGCGCGCGTGTTCGATGCCTTTTATCGCGTGCTGGGCAACGGCCAGATCGGTTCCGGCCTGGGCCTGGCGATCACCGCCACCATCGCCGCCCGGATGGGCGCCCGCATCACGCTCGATGACACGCCCGGCGGCGCCGGCCTGGACGTGCATGTGCAATTTCCCGCGCTGCGCAGCGGCTGACGACAGCTGATAGAATGCCGCTCCACCCGGAGGACGAATATGGCAACACAACTGACACTCGTGGTCGCGATGGACGCCGCGCGCGGCATCGGCGTGAACAACCAGCTGCCCTGGCACCTGCCCGAAGACCTGGCGCACTTCAAGCGCGTCACGCTCGGCCACCCGATCATCATGGGTCGCAAGACCTTCGAATCGATCGGCCGCCCGCTGCCCAGGCGCCGCAACATCGTCGTCACGCGCAATGGCGGGTGGACGCACGAAGGCGTCGAGGTGGCGCACTCGCTCGAGCAGGCGATCGCGATGGTTGGAGACGAAGCAGCCAGCATCATCGGCGGCGCCCAGATCTTCAGCGAAGCGATGGCGCTGGCCGACCGCATGATCGTCACCCACATCGACAAGGTCTACCCCTGCGATACCTTCTTCCCCGAGATCGATGCCGGCTGCTGGACCGCGACCGCGCGCGAACCGCAGCATGCGGCCGAGGGCGATGTCGATTTCTCCTTTGTCACCTACGAACGTACTAAATAAGATCAAGTAACAGCAGCATGTCAGGACACGGATTTCACGTACACGGACCGCACGATCACGCGGTCGAACACGTCGCGCACCACGGCGATAAACAGGGCCATAGCGACAGTTTTTCCAACAATATCGCGGTGATGACCGCCGTGCTGGCCACGGTCGGCGCGCTGTTCGGCTACCTCGGCGGCGCCACCCAGAACGACGCCGCGCTCTTCAAGAACAACGCGGCGATCGCCAAGACCACCGCCGCCAACGCCTGGAATTATTACCAGGCCAAGTCGAACAAGCAGAACCTGGCCGAACTGGCCGCCGAACTTCCGGGCGTCGACCCGAACAAGTACAAGGCCGAGGTGGGCCGCTACGAAGTCGAAAAGGCCGGCATCAGGAAGGAAGCCGAAAAGCACGAGCACGAGTCCGATGCCTGGAACGAGAAGTCGGCGCGCGCCCTGCATACCCACCACCAGTGGGCGCTGGCCACCACCGCCGAGCAGATCGCGATCTCGCTGGCGGCGATTGCGCTGCTGACGCGGCGCCGCTGGCTGCTGCGCGCGACGTATGCGGTCGCCATCGTCGGCTTCGTGCTCGGGGCCTTCGCTGCGCTGCACGTCGACCCGATCGGCTCGCTCGCGGCGTCCGGCGCGGCCGCACACCTGGCGCCGCATTGAGCACATCGGCCCTGACCGCGTTCAGGCCGGGCGGGCTTCCGGCCGCCGTGCGTTCGAGCGGCGTTCGCGGAACACGCGCCTGAGCACGTCGTGGCGATGCTGGAAGAATTTCGAGATGAACCAGGTCACGACCCGCGGTGCGAAGCGCGGCGTGAATTCGAGGCTGTCGACCACTTCGGTGCCGTCCGGGCCCGGCGCGATGGTGCGCTCGTGGCGCCAGGATTTCATCGACAGCAGCGGCGACTGCTCGACGAAGCGGCGCCCCGGCTCGACCTCGACGAAGGTCAGCCGCGACAGGTCGACCGGCACGAGCCCGAACAACAGGAACTTGCACTTGCCCAGCGGCTGGCCAAGGCCGCTGCCGTCGCGCGGGATATGGGTCATCCCCTTCGGGAAGTCGAGCTTCAGCACCGGGCCCATTTCGGCGTCGACGCCGCGTACCGACGTGCTCCAGTCCCACAGTTCGGCGGGGCTGGTGGCGACCTTGCTCTGGAATGCGACGCGGACGGTGCTCATGGGGACCTCGAATCGGAAAAGGATCGCCCAAGCTTATTGGCCCGCTGCGCCCGCTTCCGTTACCCGATTAACGCAATCGCACCGAAACCCGATCCGCATCGCGGCACACTCGACAAGAGTGCGCCGCCGATCGCCAAACGCCGTTACGCTGGCACAGGGTCGGTTGGCCGACCGGCCATAATTTTTTCACCATCAGGCGTGCATTTCTGCGAAAATCCGCTTCTTGTTTTTTACCAGTGCCGTGCCCGGCCGCCTTCCTTGAACCGGAAGACGGCGTGCGCGGCGCTTCGCTTTGGAGCTGTCGATGAAATTTCGTTTCCCTATCGTCATCATTGACGAGGATTTCCGTTCCGAGAACACCTCGGGCCTCGGCATTCGCGCGCTGGCCGCCGCGATGGAAAAAGAAGGCATGGAAGTGCTGGGACTGACGAGCTATGGCGACCTGTCCCAGTTCGCCCAGCAGCAGTCGCGCGCCTCGGCCTTCGTGCTGTCGATCGACGATGAGGAATTCGGCG
>Ga0308160_10001389_pt1 | contig 34306 bp, 24 predicted proteins | sample PhyFR1_FD_201036 | JGI IMG/M metagenome (GOLD analysis project Ga0308160, IMG submission 201036) | Phyllosphere microbial communities from UC Gill Tract Community Farm, Albany, California, United States - DLSLF.R1 | ecosystem: Host-associated > Plants > Phyllosphere > Unclassified | place: USA... | reverse complement strand
CGACGAGATCGCGGCGATCGTGCTGCAGGGCGGCAACGCGATGGACATCGCCGACGCGGCGCAGAAGATCGGGGTCAAGGACCTGCGCCAGTCGGCGCTGATCAAGGCGCGCGCCGGCATCACCAGCTTGGCCGAGATCAATCGCGTCACCAAGGACTGAAAGGCCGGGATTCGGCATTCGGGATTGGGGATTCGTAAGAGCGGAGCTGCGGCTCCCCCATCCCCGATCCGGCTTCTACCAGGCCGAATTAGCAGAGGAATGGGGCGTCGTGGCTTTTACGAATCCCCAATCCCAACTCCCCAATCCCCGCTCCTCTACTCCATCCCCAACTTCTTGAGCTTGTAGCGCAGCGCACGAAACGTGATGCCGAGCTGGGCCGCGGTGCGGGTCTTGTTCCAGCGGTTCTCTTCCAGCGCCTTCTGGATCGCGGCGCGCTCGAGCTGCTCGATGTAGGAGGGCAGGGCGGAGGAGGTCGGGTCGATGTCGACCACGCCGGGCGGCAGTGCGGGGGCGGCTTCGGCGGCGGCGCGGGCGCTGTTGCCGGGCTGCGGCAGGTGCAGGTCGGCGGCGCTGATCTGGTCGTCTTCGGCCATCGCCAGGGCGCGCTCGAGGATGTTCTCCAGTTCTCGCACGTTGCCAGGGAACGCGTAGCGGTTCAGCGCGTCCAGTGCCGACGGAGACAGCAGCGGGGTGACCCGGCCATGGCTCTTGGCCAGCCGCGCCAGGATCGCCGCGGCCAGTTGCGGCAGGTCGCCGCCGCGGTCGCGCAGCGGCGGCACGCGCAGTTCGATCACGTTGATGCGGTAGTACAGGTCGTGGCGGAAGCGGCCGTCGGCGACCAGGTCGGCCAGGTCCTTGTGCGTGGCCGAGAGGATGCGCACGTCGGTCGGCACTTCGATCGAGGCGCCGACCGGGCGCACCGATTTCTCCTGGATCGCGCGCAGCAGCTTGACCTGCATCGGCAGCGGCAGCTCGGCGACTTCGTCCAGGAACAGGGTGCCGCCGTGCGCGGCCTGGAACAGGCCGGCCTGGTCGGCGTGGGCGCCGGTGAAGCTGCCTTTCTTGTGGCCGAAGAACTCGCTTTCCATCAGTTCGGCCGGGATCGCGCCGCAGTTGACCGGCACGAACGGTCCGGCCGCGCGCGCGCCCTGCTCGTGGATGGTGCGCGCGACCAGTTCCTTGCCGACGCCGGATTCGCCGAGGATGTAGACCGGCGCCTGGCTGCGCGCGACCTTGGCGATGGTGGCACGCAGCACGTCCATCGCCGCCGAGGCGCCGAGCAGGCGACTGGCCTGCTCCGGCGGCGGCGCCGGCGGCGCGGCGCGTTCGTTGTTGTTGAGCTCCAGCGCGTGCTTGACCAGGCCGCGCAGCACGTGCAGGTCCACCGGCTTGCTGACGAAGTCGAAGGCGCCGGCCTTCAGCGCTTCCACCGCCAGGTCCATGCTGCCGAAGGCGGTGATCATCGCCACCGGCGTGCGCGGGTAGTGGCGGGCGATTTCGCTGACCAACTCGATGCCGTTGCCGTCGGGCAGGCGCATGTCGGTGATGCACACGTCGTAGGGATTGCTGGCCAGCAGTTCGCGGGCTTCGGCGAGGTTGGCGGCGGTGCTGATGCGTAGCCCCATCCTGCCCAGGGTCAGCACCAGCAGCTCGCGGATGTCGCGTTCGTCGTCGACGACCAGGGCGCTTCGGGTTTCGTTCATGTGCGGAAAAGATAGCCCAGGTGCGGGGGTAGCGCCAAATTATCGACGCAACCGGGTTGGTGACGTGCGTCTCAGCCGGAGAGCATGGTGTGCGGACCAGGCAGGACTACGCGGAAGCAGGCGCCGCCGGCCGGCACCGGCACGTATTCCAGGCGGGCCTGGTTGGCCCGGCACAGTTCGCGGGCGATATACAGGCCCAGCCCGGTGCCGTGCTCGGAGGTGGTGAAGAACGGGCGGAACAGCTGCGCGGCGACCGCTTCGGGAATGCCGGGGCCACGGTCCATCACGTCGACGATCGCGTTGCGCTCCTGCACCGCCACGCGCAGCCGCACCCGCGCCGGCTCCTCCATCACCCGGCCGTACTTGAGCGCGTTGTGCACCAGCGCGCTGAGGATCTGGTGCAGGTGCTTGGGATCGACCAGCGCGTGCACCGGCTGCGGAGCGAGGATCGCTTCCAGGCTGTCGGTCTCGATCGACAGGGTCTGCCGGTATTCCAGCACGAAGCGGCGCACGAACACGCCCAGGTCCAGGTTCTCCGGATTGGAGCGCTCGCGGCGGGCCAGCCCCAGCACGCTCTCGACGATGCCGTTGGTGCGCTGGCACTGCATATGGATGATCTGCAGCAGGCGGCGGTCGGCATCGCCGATCGCCGGCGACTCCTCGAGCAGCTGCGAGGCGTAGCTGATCGCGGCCAGCGGGTTGCGGATCTCGTGCGCCAGGCTGGCCGAGAAGCGGCCCAGCGCCGACAGGGTCAGCGATTCGGCGCGCCGCGACACCACCGTCGCATCGTCCAGGAACACCAGGGTCAGGTCGCCTTCCATCAGCAGCCGGGCGAAGCGCGGCTGCACCTCGGGCTGGTCCGGCGACAGCTGCAGCGGGGTCTCTTCCTGGTTCCAGCCGTTGCGCCAGCGTTGCAGCCGCCTGCCCAGCTCCGGCGCGGCGCTGAGCAGGTCCAGGCGGCCGCTGGCGCTGTTGCCGTCGGCATCGCCGAGCAGGGCCGAGGCGGCCTCGTTGGCCAGGGTGACGCGGTTCTGCGCGTCCACCACCAGCACCCCGGTGCGCATGCGGCGGATGATCAACTCGTTGATTTCGTAGAGATTTGCCACTTCGGCGCCGCGCCGGTCGGCCAGCGTCTGGCTGCTGCGCGCGCGCTGCCCGATCTGGTAGCAGATGTAGGACACCGCCAGGTAGCTGGTGGCGAACATGGCCAGTTCGGCCAGGCTGCGGGTGCTCTCGCCGCCGTCCAGCGAGGTCCACAGGTACTCCAGCAGGGTCGCCGCGGCCGCGGTCAGGGCGACGCCGAAGCCGTAGCGCAACGGCAGCAGCATCGCCGCGGCGGCGACATTGAACAGCAGCATCATCGCGATGCCGGCGCTGGCCGCCGGCAGCGCGTGCGCGGCCAGGGTGGCCGCGGCGATGTCCGCGGTCGCGCTGCAGAACACGATCGGGATCAGGTGGCGTTCGTTGCGGCCCCACAGCAGGAGCAGCAGCGCCACCAGCAGGTAGGCGCCGGCCAGCCCGACCGCCAGTTGCGGGAAGCGCGGCGCGCCGACCAGCACGCTCAACGGGCTGAACACCAGCGCGGCGATCAGTCCGGCCACCAGCACCCGGTACAGCGCGAAGAAATACAGCTCGCGGCGCGGGATGGATTCGATGCGGTCGATGAGCGAGGCGCTTGTGGGCAAGCCGGACTCCAGCCAGGCGACGGACGGCGCGAGTATAGGCGTCGCGCCGGGGAATGCGATGGCAGGGGCGCGCCGGTGGCGGCCGGCGCATGGCCGGGGACGGGCTGCTAACTACCGCCCGAGCCGTGTTGCGACCTCGCCGGGCCAGGTCCGCAGGGCCGTCCGCGGCGGCGCCCGGACCGGCGCTTTTGCGCCGCCGCCCAGGGTCAGCCACAATATGCGGCCCGTCCGTACCATTCCGGCTGCCCTTCCAGGCCCGGATCGCTGCGGGACGGTCGTTCCTCTTCCCACGGTGACGCATGAATTTCCACGAATACCAGGCGAAACAACTGTTTGCCGACTACGGCATCCCGGTCCCGGCCGGACGCGTCGCGTCCACGCCCGAAGAAGCCGTCGAAGCGGCCAATGCCTTGGGCAATGGCCCCTGGATGGTCAAGGCCCAGATCCACGCGGGCGGCCGCGGCAAGGCCGGCGGCGTGAAGTTCTGCAAGACCACCGACGACGTCAAGGCCGCTGCGGCCAAGATGCTCGGCACCTCGATGGAAACCTACCAGTCCGCTGGCGTGGCCCTGCCGATCAGCCTGGTGCTGGTCACCGAGGCCGGCGAGATCGCCAAGGAACTGTACCTGTCGGTGCTGGTGGACCGCGGCACCCAGTCGATCACCTACATCGCCTCGTCGGAAGGCGGCGTGGACATCGAGCAGGTCGCAGCCGAGACCCCCGAGAAGATCCAGACCCTCAACGTGAACTTCGTCGAAGGCCTGCAGCCCTACCAGGCGCGCGAGATCGGCTTCAAGCTCGGCCTCAACGCCAAGCAGGCCAACCAGCTGTCCAAGATCATGGGCGGCCTGTACACCCTGTTCAACGAAAAGGACCTGGCGCTGGTCGAACTGAACCCGCTGGCGATCCTGGACAGCGGCGACCTGTACGCGCTCGACGGCAAGGTCAACTCCGACGACAACGCCACCTTCCGCCACAAGGATCTGGCCGCCATGCGCGACAAGACCCAGGAAGACGAGGCCGAAGTGCGCGCCAGCGAGTACGACCTGAACTACGTGACCATGGACGGCAACATCGGCTGCATGGTCAACGGCGCCGGTCTGGCCATGGCCACCATGGACGTGATCGCGCTCAATGGCGGTTCGCCGGCCAACTTCCTGGATGTCGGCGGCGGCGCCACCAAGGAGCGAGTGACCGAGGCGTTCAAGCTGATCCTGTCCTCGGACAAGGTCAAGGCGATCTTCGTCAACATCTTCGGCGGCATCGTGCGCTGCGACATGATCGCCGAGGGCATCATCGCCGCGGTCAAGGAAGTGGACGTCAAGGTGCCGGTGGTGGTGCGTCTGGAAGGCACCAACGTCGAGGCAGGCAAGAAGCTGCTGGCCGAATCCGGCCTGGCCATCACCCCGGCCGACGACATCAACGATGGCGCCAAGAAGGTCGTCGCAGCCGTCGCTGCCTGAACCCACGAGACTAGGAAGAATTCATGTCTGTTTTGATCAACAAGAATACGAAGGTCATCGTGCAGGGCTTTACCGGCCAGCAGGGTACTTTCCACGCGACCCAGATGGTCGAGTACGGCACCCAGGTGGTCGGCGGCGTGACCCCGGGCAAGGGCGGCACCACCCACATCAACCTGCCGGTGTTCAACACCGTGCGTGAAGCGGTCGACGCCACCGGCGCCGATGCGTCGGTGATCTACGTGCCGCCGCCGTTCGCGGCCGACGCGATCCTGGAAGCGGCCTCGGCCGGCATCAAGGTCATCGTCTGCATCACCGAAGGCATCCCGGTGCTGGACATGCTGCGGGTCAAGAACGTGCTGAAGTCGCACCCGGACGTGACCCTGATCGGGCCGAACTGCCCCGGCGTGATCACCCCGGGCGAGTGCAAGATCGGCATCATGCCGGGCCACATCCACATGCCGGGCAAGATCGGCATCGTGTCGCGCTCGGGCACGCTGACCTATGAAGCCGTGAAGCAGACCACCGCTGCCGGCCTGGGCCAGTCCACCGTCATCGGCATCGGCGGCGATCCGATCAACGGCCTGAACTTCGTCGACTGCCTCAAGCTGTTCAACGAAGACCCGCAGACCCAGGGCATCATCATGGTCGGCGAGATCGGCGGCGACGCCGAGGAAGCCGGTGCCGAGTACATCAAGGCCCACGTCAAGAAGCCGGTCGTCGGTTTCATCGCCGGCGCCTCTGCCCCTCCGGGCAAGCGCATGGGCCACGCCGGTGCGATCGCTTCGGGCGGTTCGGGCACCGCTGCCGGCAAGTTCGCGGCGATGGAAGCCGCTGGCGTCAAGACCGTCCGTTCGCCGGGCGACCTGGGCGCGGCGATCGCTTCGCTGGTGAAGTAAGCGACATGGCGGTTGCGGCCTGCGGCGCTCAGGTGCCGCAGGCTGCGACTGTTCGCTGGCGGCAATGCCGGTCAGCGTCGAACTGGGCCTCGCGAAAGCGGGGCCCAGTTTTTTTGTGCTGGCGTTTTTCGGTGGCGTAGCGTTTGGCGGGGCGTCGCCACTGCTTTCAGTTGGGCCGGGGGCTTCGCCTCCGTACCCTCACCCCAACCCCTCTCTCCCACGGGACTTCCTTCGGTCGCCGGGGGAGAGGGGCTTGAGGCTGCAGACATTGCGCGTGGTGTGCGGCGGCTGCACTTGGCGGCATGTGTCCGCTGGGCGCTTCGGCGCAGGTCTCGCCGCGTCGCTCCGCATGATCAGGGGCTGTCTCCGAGCGTATGCGCCCCTGCCTGGCACCGGTCGTCCCTGAGGGACCGCCATTGGTCACTGCCGTGGCTGCCGCCGTCCCTTGGCCGCGGCGGGCGGATGGGCGCTACGCATACTTGCCGCTCCTTCAAGCGATGACAGGAGCGGCACCGGTGGGCAGCAGATGGCGGGCAGCGGTATGTGGTGCGGGACTGGCGCTCGGCGTCGGCGGGATCTGTGCGGCGGCGCCGGGCGACTGGTCCAGCTATGCCGGCGCGCCTGGCGGTGGGCAACATTCGCCGCTGACCCAGATCACCCCGAACAACGTGGGACGGCTGCGTATCGCCTGGTCGTTCCGGACCGGCGAACTCGGCGCGGGCCTGCCGGATCCGGAGCGGCGCCGCTTCGAGGCGAACCCGCTGGTGCTGGGCGGGCGCATGTATCTGGTCACCGGCACCGGCATCGCCTTCGCGCTGGATGCGGCCAGCGGCCGCGAACTGTGGTCGTTCGACGCCAAGGTGTCGCGCGGCAAGCACTACAGCGATCCGGCCTCGCGCGGGGTGAGTTTCTGGCGCGACACGCAGGCCGCGTCAGGGGCGTGCCGGGAGCGCATCGTGTTCGGCACCCTGGATGCGCGGCTGATCGCGCTGGACGCGGCCGACGGCCGGCCCTGCGCCGGATTCGGCAACGGCGGGACGATCGACCTGCACACGGGGATCGACGTGCACGATACGCCCGGCGACGCCTGGGCCAACTATGCGGTGACCTCGCCGCCGGTGGTGGCGGACGATGTGCTGGTGGTGGGCAGCTCGATCGGCGACAACCGCGGGCATGCGTTGGAGCAGGGCGTGGTGCGCGGCTACGACGCGCGCAGCGGCCGCGAGTTGTGGCGCTGGGATCCGGTGCCGCGCGATCCGGCCGCCGCGGCTGCGGCCGGCTGGCAGCCGCAGCAGGCCGCCACGGTCGGTGGCGGCAATGCCTGGGCGCCGTTGGCGGTGGATCCGACACTGGGGCTGGTGTACGTGCCGACCGGCTCGGCCAGTCCCGACTACTACGGCGGCGAGCGGCTCGGCGACAACCGCGATGCGAATTCGCTGGTGGCGCTGGACCTGCACAGCGGCCGCCGGGTGTGGGCGCAGCAACTGGTGCATCACGACCTGTGGGACTACGACCTGGCCTCGCAGCCGGTACTGGCGACGGTGCAGACCGCGCAGGGGCCGCGCGAGGCGGTGCTGCAGGCGACCAAGACCGGCTTCCTGTTCGCCTTCGACCGTCGCGACGGCAGCCCGGTGTTCCCGATCAGCGAAGTGCCGGTGCCGGCCACCGACGTGCCTGGCGAGCGCATCTCGCCGACCCAACCGATGCCCGAGCCGGCGTTGCGTCTGGCCCGGCATACGCCGTTGACCGCCGCCGATGCGTGGGGGGCGACACCGGGCGCGCGCCGCGAGTGCGAGGCGCTGATCGCCGGGCTGCGTTCGGAAGGCCTGTTCACCCCGCCCAGCGTGCGCGGCACGATCGCGCTGCCGGGCTGGGCCGGCGGGGTGAACTGGGGCGGCATCGCGGTGGACCCGCAGCGCCAGTTGGCGATCCTGCCGGTGTCGGACCTGCCGATGCAGGTGGCATTGATACCGCGCGAACGCTTCAGCGAGGCCGATTACGCGCGCCATCCCGACCAGCAGTTCAACGACATGCGAGGCACGCCGTACTACATGCGCCGCGGCATGCTGGGCTCGTCGCGTGGCGTTCCCTGCGTCAAGCCGCCGTGGGGGCGACTGGTGGCGGTCGATCTGCGCACGCGCAAGATCGCCTGGGAACGCCCGCTCGGCACGCTGGAAGAGCGGCTGCCGTGGTTGCCGCTGGACGTGGGCACGCCGCTGCTCGGCGGCGCGGTGACCACCGCCAGCGGCCTGACCTTCATTGCCGCGGCTGCCGACTCGCGTCTGCGCGCGCTCGACAGCGCCAGCGGCAAGACCCTGTGGGACGCCAAGCTGCCGGCCGGCGGTCAGGCCACGCCGTCGGTCTATGCGGTGGACGGCAAGCAGTACGTGGTGATCGCCGCCGGCGGCCGCGAGGGCATGGGGACAATGGGCGACTACGTGGTCGCCTATACGCTCGACGGCGAGGGCAAGGAGGTGGTGTTCCAGCACGGCGTGGCCGCGCGCATGGCGACCCTGGGCCTCGCCGCGCTGGCGCTGCTCGCGGGCGTGGCGGCGCTGTGGCGGCGTTGGCGCCGGCGGCGCCGTGCGCGGGCTGATGGTCGCGGCAACGGATGAGGCGATGCGACTGCCGCTCCTTGTGGAGGCGACTTCAATCGCGACGCGCGGTCTGTCAGCGATCGGCTTCGGAGCCAGTCGGGACTGAAGTCCCTCCCACAGTGCACCCAGCCGACACTCGGCATGCCGCTTCTTGTGGGAACGACTTCAGTCGCGACGCGGGGTCTGTCAGTGGCTGGCTTCGGAGCCAGTCGGGACTGAAGTCCCTCCCACAGTGCACCCAGCCGACACTCGGCATGCCGCTCCTTGTGGGAGCGACTTCAGTCGCGACGCGGGGTCTGTCAGCGACCGGCTTCGGAGGCAGTCGGGACTGAAGTCCCTCCCACAGTGCACCCAGCCGACACTCGGCATGCCGCTCCTTGTGGGAGCGACTTCAGTCGCGACGCGGAGTCTGTCAGCGACCGGCTTCGGACGCTGTCGGGACTGAAGTCCCTCCCACAGTGCACCCATCCGGCGAAGGGCGCAGCGTGAGGTGGGCGACCGGATCGCCGGCCGCGGTGCGGCGCTACACTGAGCATTGCCGTCGTGCGCATGTGTCAGCTCCGCTGCTGCTGGCGCCGCACCGTCGGCGGCTGGCATCGGCGCCACCGCCGCGCTTTCCCCCTCCCGCTTCTGCAAGGTTGTCCATGTCTTCTTCCCTTCGCATCGCCATGGCCCAGTTCGATTTTCCGGTCGGCGCCGTGGCCCAGAACACCGATCGCATCATCGCGATGATCGACGAGGCGCGCGACGAATACGGCGCCGACATCGTGCTGTTCCCGGAGCTGGCGGTCAGCGGCTATCCGCCGGAGGACCTGCTGCTGCGGCCCGGCTTCCTCGCCGATTGCGAACTGGCGGTGCAGCGCATCGCGGTGCGCGTGCACGGCATCGTGGCGGTGGTCGGCTGGCCGCAGAGCGCCGGCAGCGTGGTCTACAACGCGGCCAGCGTGCTGCGTGGCGGGCAGATCGAAACCACCTACCGCAAGCGCGAACTGCCCAACTACGCGGTGTTCGACGAGCGCCGCTATTTCGATGTCGATCCGGACGGCGGCAGCTGCGTGTTCGAGGTCAAGGGCACCCAGGTCGGCCTGGTGATCTGCGAGGACCTGTGGTTCCCCGAGCCGCTGGCCGATACCGCACGCCACGGCGCCGAACTGGTGCTGGTGCCCAACGCCTCCCCCTACGAGCGCGGCAAGCATGCGCAGCGCGACGCGCTGCTGGCCGAGCGCACCCGCGAGACCGGCGTGGCGCTGGCCTATCTCAACGTCGTCGGCGGCCAGGATGCGCTGGTGTTCGACGGCGCCTCGGTGGTCGCCGACGGCGACGGCAGCGTGCATCCGGCCGCGGCAGCCTTCACCGACCAATGGCTGGTGGTGGACTACGCGACGCAGACGCGTGCGTTCACCCCGTTGCGCTGGATCGACGACGGCGACGAAAGCATGGACGCGCTGGCCTGGCGCGCGGTGGTGCGCGGGCTGCGCGACTACTGCGGCAAGAACCGGTTTTCCAAGGTGTGGCTGGGCCTGTCCGGCGGCATCGATTCGGCGCTGGTGCTGGCGATGGCGGTGGACGCGCTGGGCGCGGACAACGTCACCGCGGTGCGGTTGCCGTCGCGCTACACGGCGGACATGTCCAACGACCTGGCCGACGAGCAATGCCGCGCGCTGGGCGTGAAGCTGGAGACGGTGGCGATCGAGCCGGCGTTCGAGGGCCTGCTGCAGGCGCTGGGTCCGTTGTTCGCAGGCACTCAGCCCGATGTCACCGAAGAGAACCTGCAGTCGCGCAGCCGCGGGGTGATCCTGATGGCGCTGGCCAACAAGTTCGGCGGGCTGCTGCTGACCACCGGCAACAAGAGCGAGTACGCGGTCGGCTACGCCACCATCTACGGCGACATGTGCGGCGGCTATGCGCCGCTGAAGGACCTGTACAAGACCGAGGTGTTCGGCCTGGCGAAATGGCGCAACACGGTCGGCGGCGCGCCGGTGATCCCGCCGGCGGTGATCGCGCGGCCGCCGTCGGCGGAACTGCGCGCCAACCAGACCGACCAGGATTCGCTGCCGCCGTACGACGTGCTCGACGGCATCCTGTATCGCTATGTCGACCAAGAGGAATCGCGCGACGAGATCGTCGCCGCCGGCTATGCCGCCGAAGTGGTCGATCACGTGGTGCGGCTGGTGCGCATCACCGAATGGAAGCGGCACCAGGCCGCGCCGGGGCCGAAGGTGTCGCGCCGCGCGTTCGGGCGCGAACGGCGTTATCCGATCACCAATGGGTATCAGGCGTAGGCGGAGGACGACGTTGCGGTTTCGCGGCGGCGCTACGGCGCAGTTTCCAGGATGGGTGGGTGCCGGTCGCGGCTGAAGCCGCTCCTACAGGGTAGGCCGCGGCATTGGGCAGTCCGGGCGACGTCCGCAGTCGGGAACATGCGGCGCATCGAGCGCCGCTGTCTGAGTCCCGGTATTCCTTACACCGCCTGCAGCAACCGCAACCCGAACGCATCGCCTTGCGCGTTCCAGCCGTGGCTGACGCGCAGGCCGGCGGCCGCGGCCATTTCGCCGAAGCTCTGGTCGCTGTACTTGTGGCTGTATTCGACCTGCATCGCTTCGCCGGCGGCGAAGTCGAAGCGGTGTCCGGCCACGTGCACCTGCTGTGCGCGCTGGCTGACCAGGAAGGTCTCGATGCGCTGGCGCTCGCGCGCATACACCGCGCGGTGGCGGAACTGCGCCAAGTCGAAATCGCTGCCGATCTCGCGGTTGAGGCGGCGCAGCAGGTTCACCGTGAATTCGGCGGTGACGCCGGCCGCGTCGTTGTAGGCCGCTTCCAGCACCGCAGGGTCCTTGTCCAGATCGATGCCGATCAGCGCGCAGCCGTCGTGGCGCATGGTTTCGCGCATCGAGCGCAGCAGCTTGATGCCGTCTTCGCGGGTGAAGTTGCCCAGCGTGGAGCCGGGGAAGAACACCAGGGTGCGGCGCGCGCTGCGCTGCGGCGCCGGCAGTTCCACCGGCGCGGTGAAGTCGGCGCAGACCGGCAGCATCTGGATGTGCGGGAAGCGCTCGGCCAGGCGCGCGGTGCTGGACATCAGCATGTCGCGCGAGATCTCGATCGGGGTATAGGCCACCGGCTCGCGCAGGCCTTCCAGCAACAGCTCGGTCTTGCGTCCGCTGCCGCTGCCCAGCTCCACCACGTGCGCACCGAGGCCCACCGCCTGCGCGATAGACGGCATCCGCGCTTCCAGCAGGGCCAGCTCGGTGCGGGTCAGGTAGTACTCGGGCTGGCGGGTGATCGCTTCGAACAGGCGCGAGCCTTCGGCGTCGTAGAAATACTTGGACGGCAATTGCTTGGGGCTGCGCGACAGCCCGGCGATCGCGTCGGCGGCGATGTCGTCCGGTTGCGGATGCAGGTCGGTAAGCGCGGCTTCGGTCAGTGCGCGGGCGGTCGCAGCGTTCATGCGGGATCCTTGGCCAGGCGGACGCCGGCGAATTGCCAGCGCGCATCGGAGGGAAAGAAGTTGCGGTAGCTGGCGCGGATGTGGTCATGCGGCGTCGCGCAGCTGCCGCCACGCAACACCCACTGCGCGTTCATGAATTTGCCGTTGTATTCGCCCAGCGCGCCCGACCACGCGCGGAAGCCGGGATAGGCCAGATAGGCGCTGCCGGTCCATTCCCAGACATCGCCGAACAACTGCTGCAGGCCAGCCTCGCCCTGCGCGGCGGACTGCGGATGCAGCGCGTCGGCATCGACGAAATTGCCGTCGATGGCCACGCCGGTGGCGGCCTGTTCCCATTCGGCTTCGGTCGGCAGCCGGGCTCCGGCCCAGCGTGCGTAGGCGTCGGCTTCGAACAGGCTGATGTGGCAGACCGGCGCATGCGGATCGCGCTCGCGCCAGCCGCCCAGGGTGAACTCGCGCACGCCGTCGGCATGCCAGTACAGCGGCCGCTGCCAGTCCTCGGCGTTGCGCCGCGCCCAGCCATCGCTGAGCCACAGGGCGACGTTGCGGTAGCCGCCGTCGGCGATGAACTGCGCGTACTCGGCGTTGCTCACCGGACGGCTGGCCAGCGCATGCGCCGGCACCAGCACGCGGTGCCGCGGCGACTCGTTGTCGTAGGCGAAAGCCGCGTGCGCCGGCCAGCCGGGCGCGCCGATCTCGCACAGCTGTTCGTCGCGCTGGATCCAGCGCAGGGTTCGGGCCGGCGCCTGCGCCACGGCCAGATCGTCGCGATAGGCCGGGGCCAGCGGATTGCTCCAGAACGCGTGCTTGATGTCGGTCAACAGCAGTTCCTGGTGCTGCTGTTCGTGGTGCAAGCCCAGTTCCAGCACCTGCAGCGTCTGCGCCGATAGATCGCCTGCCTGCAGCCGCGCCAGCACGCGTGCCTCGACCTCGGCGCGGTAGTCGCGCACCTGCGCCATGGACGGGCGCGAAAGCACGCCGCGGCGCGGCCGCGCATGCATCGGGCCAACGCTCTGGTAGTAGCTGTTGAACAGATAGTCCCACTGCGGATCGATCGCGCGGTAGCCCGTGTCGGCGGCCAGCACGAAGCGTTCGAAGAACCAGGTGGTATGCGCGAGATGCCATTTCGCCGGACTGGCGTCGTCCATGCTCTGCACCATCGCGTCTTCCTCGCTCAGCGGCGCGGCGAGCAGGCCAGTGCGCTGGCGCACGCTGCGGAAACGCGTCGCCAGCGACACGCTGGACGCTGCGGGCGAGGGGGATGCCGCCGGAGAGGTCGCTTGCATCGGGCAAGCTTAGGGGAAGACCGTGAATATGCCGTCATGCATGGTGGAACGTCGCGTTACGCTAGCGCCTGTTCATGCGATGGGAGCCTTCCTCTCCCGATCGCGCCAACCGGCCCGACCGCATATGTCTACGCCAGATCCATCCCACGCATTCATGCCGGCATCCGTGGCCGGCGCCGCCGCGCCGGCCGGCTTGCTCGACCTCGCCGAGGCGGCGCACGCCTTCGTCCTCCCCGAGGGAGTGCGCTATCTGGATACCGCCAGCAAGGGTCCGCGGCTGGCCAGCGTGCTTGCTGCCGGACAGGCGGCGCTGGCCGATTCGATCGCGCCGTGGACGCTGTCCTTCGACGCCTGGCGCGCGCAGATCGAGACCCTGCGCGGCCTGGCCGCCGCCACGCTGTTCGAAGGCGACGTCGACGGCGTGGCGATGCTGCCCTCGGCCGCCTACGGCCTGGCCACCGCAGCGCGGCAATTGCCGCTGGCGGCCGGCGAGGCGGTGTTGCTGCTCGATGGTCAGTTCCCGTCGAACCTGTTGCTGTGGCAGCAGCGCTGCGCCGAGACCGGGGCGCACCTGGCGGTGGTGCGGCGCGGGCCGCAACAGGCCTGGACCGAAGCGGTGCTGGCGGCCTTGGACGCGGAGCCGCGGGTGCGCATCGCCAGCCTGCCCAATGCCTACTGGCGTGACGGCGCGCTGCTGGACCTGGACCGCATTGCCGCGCGCGTGCATGCGGCGGGCGCGGCGCTGGTGCTGGACCTGAGCCAGAGCCTGGGCGTGCTGCCGGCGCGGCTGGCGGCGTGGCGGCCGGACTTCGTGGTGGCGGTCGGGCACAAGTGGCTGCTCGGGCCGATGGGGCTGGCCTGGCTGTGGGCGGCGCCGCATTGGCGCGCGCACGGCGTGCCGATCGAACACCATTGGCAGGCCCGCGATCCCGGCGCCGACTGGCACTTCCCGGTCGAGGCGCCGCCGCCGTTCCGCACAGGCGCGCGCCGCTTCGATGCCGGCGGCGTGGCCGAGCCGCTGCGGCTGGCGATGGCTACTGCGGCGCTGCAGCAGGTGCAGCACTGGCAGCCGGCGCGGATCGCGGCGCGGCTGGGCGCACTCGGTGCGGCGTTCGAGGATGAGCTGCAGGCGCAGGGTGCCGGCGATTGGACCGTGCCTGGGCATGCGCCGCACCTTGGCGCGCTGCGTCCGCCTGCGGCGGTGATGCAGGCTTTGTTGCCGTGGTTGCAGCGAGCACAGGTGGTCTGCACGCATCGCCATGGCGCGTTGCGCATCGCGCCGTACCTGCAGCTGACGCCGGAGGCGATGCGTGGGTTGGCGCGCGAGATGGTCGCTGCGGCGCGCGGGTGAGCGGTGGCTTTGATCGTTCCTGGAAGAACGTGCGGCCAGCCTGCTGGGTGCACTGTAGGAGGGCTTCAGCCCCGACAGATGGCCAAAACCACGCGGGTTCCAACTTCGCTCGTCGCGACTGAAGTCGCTCCCACAGGGGCTTGCGGTGAGCTTGCTGGGTGCATTGGGGGAAGGTTTTTCGGCCCCGACAGTGACCGGCTTGGGCAGGTCTGTCTCTTCGTTCGTCGCGGCTGAAGCCGCTCCTACAGGGGCTTGCGGCGAGTCGGCCGGGTGCATTGTGGGAGGGACCGACTGTGACCGGAACCAGTAGGCTTGCCGCTTCTTTGTTGCGGCTGAAGCCGCTCTTGCAGGGGCTTGCGGCGAGTCTGCTGGGTGCACTGTGGGAGGGACTTCAGTCCCGACGGGTTCCGAAGCCGATGGCTGGCCGGTGCCATGGTGTGATCGATGGCCGAGCGCACGAGTGCTTTCGCTGCCGCGCCGATGAGTGGCGCCTGGACGACGCGCCGGCCGCTTCAGCGCCGCGCCGCCAGGCGCAGGCCGCGCGGGGTCAGCCAGCGCTCCAGGCCCTCGAACAACGCCTGCACCAGCAGCGCCAGCGCCGCTGCCGGCACCGCGCCTTCCAGGATCAGGCCGATGTCGTCCAGGCGGATGCCGGTGAGGATCGGCTGGCCGTAGCCGCCGGCGCCGATCAGCGCGCCCAGGGTGGCGGTGCCGACGTTGATCACCGCTGCGGTCTTGATCCCGGCCAGCATGGTGCGCAAGGCCAGCGGCAACTCGATCCGCCACAGCCGCGTGCCCGGCGGCAGGCCGATCGCTGCGGCGGTCTCGCGCAACTCGCGGGCGATACCGGTCAGGCCGGCATGGGTGTTGCGCACGATCGGCAGCAGGCTGTACAGGAACAGCGCGGCGATCGCCGGCTTGGCACCGATGCCGAACAGCGGGATCATGAACACGAACACCGCCAGCGACGGCAGCGTCTGCAATACCCCGGTCAGCGACAGCACCACCTGGCCGAGCCGCGGCCGATAGGCGGCGAGGATGCCCAGCGGCAGCGCCACCAGCAGGGCCAGGCCCAGCGACAGGCCGACCAGCGCCAGGTGTTCGCGCGTGCGTTGCAGCAGGCGCGTCAGCCTGCTGTCCTGCGCCGGCGCGGCGATGCCCAGCCAGTGCGCGGCGATCGCGCTTTCGGCGCGCTTGTCCAGCTTCGCCTCGGCATTGAGCCGCTGCATCGTCGCTGCGTCGATGCGTCCGCCCAGGCCATCCAGCGCCTGCACGAATTGCGGCGCGCGCTGCGCCAGGTCGCTGCGATACAGGAACACCGCGGCGTAGCGCGGAAAGTAGCGGCGGTCGTCCTGCAGCACCAGCAGGTCGTGCGCCGGGATCTCGGCGTCGGTGCTGTACAGGTCGGTGATGTCGATCGCGCCGCTGTCCAGCGCGCGGTAGGCCAGGTCGTGGTCCAGCCCGGTCGGCGTCTGCGGCAGCCGGTAGGCATCGCGTACCCCCGGCCAGCCGTCGGCACGCGACACGAACTCGTTGCTGAGCCCGAGTTTCAGCGACGGATGCGCGGCCAGATCGGAGATGCGGGCGATGCCCAGCGCCTGCGCGCGCTGCCGGCGCATGCCGAACGCGTAGGTGTTGTCGAAGCCCAGCGGCGCGCTCATCGCCAGGCCGCGCTGGGCCAGGGCGCGGCGCAGCGCGGCATCGTCGGCATCGGGCAGTTGCAGCAGTTCCGTGGCCAGGGTGCCGGTGTATTCGGCATAGGCGTCGATCGAGCCCTGCTCCAGCGCGCGCCACAGGATGCGGGTGCCGCCGAGCTGGCGTCGGTGTTCGACCTCCACTCCGGCCTGGCGTCCGGCGCCGGCGGCGATCTCGCCGAGCACCACCGCCTCGGTGAAGTTCTTCGAGCCGACCACCACCTTCTCCGGCGCCGCCGCAGCGCTGCCGGCGAGCAGGGCGAGCGCCGCCGCGAGCACGAGCAGCGCGGCAACGCGGCGTCGCATCGAGGCCATCACCGCGCATCCTCCAGCGTGCGCTGCGCGTGCAGGAACTGGCCGACGAACGGCTCCGCGGGCGCATCCAGCAGATCGCGCACGCTGCCTTCCTGCACGACGCGGCCGTTGCGCATCAGCACCAGGGTGTCGCCCAGGTAGGCGGCCTCGGCGACGTCGTGGGTCACCAGCACCACGGTCTTGCCGAGCAGCGCGAACAGTTCGCGCATCTGCGTCTGCAGTTCGTGGCGCACGATCGGGTCGAGCGCGCCCAGCGGTTCGTCCAGCAGCAGCACCGGCGGGTCCAGCAGCAGCGCGCGGATCAGGCCCACGCGCTGGCGCTGGCCGCCGGACAGTTCGGCCGGATAGCGCGCCAGCAAGGCCTCGGGCAGGCGGCACAGCGTGGCCAGCTCGTGCAGCCGCGCATCGATCCGCGGCCGCGCCCAGCCCAGGGTCTGCGCAAGCAGGGCGGCGTTGTCGCGCGCGCTCAGGTGCGGGAACAGCCCGCCTTCCTGGATCACGTAGCCGATGCGGCGGCGCTGCGCCAACAGGGTGTCCCGGCGCAGCGGTTCGCCCTGGAAGCGCACCTCGCCGGCGTCCGGCCATTCCAGCCCGAGCAGCATGCGCAACACGCTGGACTTGCCGGCGCCGCTGGGCCCGATCAGCGCGGTGGTGCGGCCCGGGGCGATGCGCAGATCGACCCGGTCCAGCGCAAGTGCGTCGCCGTAGCGGCGGGTGACCCGATGCAGTTCGAACATGCGTCCAAGCATAGCCGGGCCGCGGCGCATGGCGCGCGAAGGCAGCGCGCGGCTGGCGCGCTCAATCGGCGAAATCGGTCAGCAGCTGCAACGTCGGCTTCGGCCGCGCCAGGTCGTACATCAGCCCGAAGTGGCTTTCCACGCCCTGCAGGTTGGTCTGGTCGAGCAGTTCGTAGAGGTTGATCTCGGCGACCACGTCGGCGTAGTCGCTCTGCAGCGTGCGCACGATCTGCGCCACGCTGTCGTAGCAGGCGCCGTCGCCGGCATGGCCGCCGTCGCTGTTGCCGGCGTAGACCTCGGCGCAGTTGACCTCGTTGAAGAACACCTTGCCGCCGTACTTCTGCGCCGCGCCGCGCATCTGCCCCAGGTACAGGTCCATCCAGTAACCGCGATCGTGGTGGAACGGGTAGTAGTGAAAGCTGATGTGGTCGAAATCGAAACCCGAGGCCTTGGCCATGTCCAGGAACCACAGCGAGCCGCGGCGGTCGCCGGGGCAACGCGCGTTCGCCGAATGGTCGTCGCTGTTGCAGGCGGTGATGTTGATGGTGAATTCCAGGCCGGCGCCGAGTTCGTCCGAGGCCTGCTTCATGCCGCGGTACATCGCGGTCATCGCATCGATGCGCGCCTGCGCGCCGTCGCGGCTGTAGTCCTGCTCGTTGCCGATCTCCCACAGTTTGATGTCGGCGGCGTAGCGCCGCGCCAGCTGGTAGCCGATCTCGCGCGACATCGGGTACACCATCGGCCGCAAGGCGATGCGGTACTGGCGCGACAGCGCCACCAGCCGGTCGAGCACGGCGAAGTTGCGTGGATCCACGTCGAAGCGGTAGCTGCGCAGATTGCGCCGGTCGAGCAACTGGAACACCGCCTCGGCCTGGCTCAGCGGATAGGCGGGGCGGTCGTCGTGGCCGTTGACCCCGAACACGATGGCCGGCGCGGCGGCGCTGCGCTCGGCGGCGGCGGGCAGGGCGGCGGCAAGTGCGAGTGCGAGCGACACGAGAAGCAGTGGGGCGAGCGAGCGGGGCATGGCGCGTCTCCTGGCAGGGCCGGCGAGCGTTGTGGCGGCAGGCGCGCAAGAACGGCGGGCGAGTCGGTCGAGCCTAGCAAGCGGCGGTTGCGATCGGCGCGCAGCGGCTGGGCGCTGCACCACAGATCGCGCCACTGGCGCCGACCTGCGCCATCGGCCGGGGTCGCATGTCCAGGCCGCTGTCGCTGGCGGCTGCCCGGACAGCCGAGATCCTAGCTGGACGCAGGCGGCGCAGCCGGGCCGGCGACCGTGCGCCGGCATGCCTTGGCGGCCAAACGAAAAAGGGGCCTCACGGCCCCTGTTTTCTTGCACCCAGCAGGCTGGCTCAGTTGGCCATCTGCGAGTTGGACTGCCCGCTGGAGGCGGACTTCTCGCCGGCGAACGGGTTCAGCTTGCGGATCATCCACGGGTACTTCGGCCAATGGCCGGTCAGCCACGGATGCTTGGGATCGTTGAGTTCCAGCACCCGGCGCGCGTCGTCGGCCAGCGGCTTGTTGCCCAGATGGGTGTAGGCGTCGGCCAGGACCGCCACCGCGTCGTACTGGTAGGCGCTCTGCGGGTAGGTTTCCAGCAGATAGGTGGCGCGGCCGGCGGCCGACACCCAGGCGTTGCGGCGCAGGTAGTACAGCGCGTTGTCCAGCTCGTGCTGGGCGAACACGTTGCGCAGCGCGATCATGCGCTGGCGCGCGTCGGCGGCGTAACGGCTGTTCGGATAGCGCTCGGCGACGATGTTGAAGTCGGCGTAGGCCTGCTGCGGCGTGGACAGGTCGCGGCGGCTCGGGTCCAGCGACCACACACGGCGCAGGAACACCGTGTCGCGGTTGGAGTTGGACAACCCGCGCAGGTAGTACATGTAGGAGATGTTGCGGTGGGTCGGGTAGGTGCGGATGAAGCGGTCGATGCTGGACACCGCGTCGTCGTGCTTGCCGGCCTTGTACTGGGCGTAGGCGGACTCGATCATCGCCTGTTCGGTGTACTGGCCGTAGGGGTATTGCGCGATCAGGCGCTTGAAGCTGCCTTCGGCGCCGGCCCAGTTGCCGGTCTGCATCTGCGTGTGCGCCTTCTGGTACAGCTGTTCCACCGGCATCCCTTCTTCGGGATTCTTGTTCTTCTGGCGGTGGCAACCCGTTGCCACGACGACCATGACCAGCATCAGGGCGATGAAACGGACGTGCGCGGAGAGCGGGACGGAGCGTCGGATCATGGGTTCGGGCAGGACACGTCAGGAATACGAAGGGGCGATGATAGCCTAGTGGCCTGTCCGGCGACTGACTATGGCCGCCGCGACCCTCCCTTTCCGACGTAGCCGTGCCCTTTTCATGCCCAATACCCTCCCGGACACCCCTGAGGACGCCGTCTCCGACGGCCCGCGCCAGGCGCGCGTGCCCGACCACGCCGCCGGCCGCCGCTTCGACGCGGTACTGGCCGAGCTGTTTCCCGAATTCTCGCGTTCGCGCCTGGCCGAATGGATCAAGTCCGGCGACGCGCTGCTGGACGGGGCCCAGGCGCGACCGCGCGACGCCCTGCGCGGCGGCGAGATCGCCAGCCTGCATGCGGTGCTGGAAACCCAGACCCATGCGTTGCCGGAGGACATCCCGCTGGAGGTGCTGTACGAGGACGACCAGGTCATCGTGCTGAACAAGCCGGCCGGGCTGGTCGTGCATCCGGGTGCCGGCAACCCCAGCGGCACCCTGGTCAACGCCCTGCTGTACTTCGATCCGTCGCTGGCGTCGCTGCCGCGCGCAGGCATCGTGCACCGCCTGGACAAGGACACCAGCGGCGCCATGGTGGTGGCGCGGACCCTGCCGGCGCACACCTCGCTGGTGGCGCAGCTGTCGGCGCGCGACGTGCACCGCCAGTACCTGGCGGTGGTGGCCGGGCCGCTGGTCTCCGGCGGCACCGCCAATGCACCGATCGACCGCCATCCGCGCGACCGCCTGCGCATGGCGGTGCGCGAGGACGGCCGCGACGCGGTCACCCATTACCGGCTGCGCGAGCGCTTCCGCGCGCATACCGCGCTGGAATGCCGCCTGGAGACCGGGCGCACCCACCAGATCCGCGTGCACATGGCGCACCTGAAGCACCCGATCATCGGCGATCCGCTGTACGGCGGCCCGCTGAAGCTGCCCAAGGGCGCGACCGAGGAGCTGATCGCCGAATTGCGCGGTTTCAAGCGCCAGGCGCTGCATGCCGAGACGCTGGAGTTCAAGCACCCCACCCATGGCGAGCCGGTGCGCGCCACCGCTGCGGTGCCGGCCGACCTGCTGCGCCTGCTGGCCGCGCTGCGCGTCGATTCGCGGCTGGCCGCCGAGCAGGCGCGGCGCTGAGCATGGCGCCGGCGGGCGAGGGCAGGCCTGGCGCCTTGCAGCCATTCCTGGGCGGACCTGCCTGGGAATGGGCGACACGGCTTCACTTGCCGGTGCAGGCGGCGCGGACGCGCGGCCGGCGTAGTGGTTCCCGCTACGCCCGCGCAGCGGTCGTAGCGCGGGCGGTCGCCGCCGGGAGCGCGCCGCTGCGCCTGATCGCGGCGATTGCCGGCGCTTCCCCGACGCGGGCCGAACGCGCATGACCGACTTCGCCCTCGCCGCCAATTGGCCGGCATCGCCGCGGGTGCGCGCGCTGACCACGCTGCGCACCGGCGCCGGGGCGTCCTTGCCGCCGTTCGACCGGTTCAACCTGGGCAACCGCAGCGCGGCCGACGGCGACGATCCGGCCACGGTGCAGCGCAACCGCAACGAACTCGCCGCGCGCCTGGCGCTGCCGTCGCCGCCGCACTGGCTGCGGCAGGTGCACGGGGTGCAGGTGCTGCGCTTCGAGCGGCCGCCCGCCGCGGCCGGCATCGACGCCGAGCCGACCGCCGATGCCGCGGTCACTGCGGTGCCCGGGGTGGTGCTGGCGATCCTGACCGCCGATTGCCTGCCGGTGACCTTCGCCGCCCGCGACGGCAGCGAAGTCGGCGCCGCGCATGCCGGCTGGCAGGGCCTGGCTGGCGGCGTGCTGGAAGCCACCGTCGCCGCCCTGCGCACGCCGCCGACGCAGTTGCAGGCCTGGCTGGGCCCGGCCGCCGGGCCGCAGGCGTACGAGATCGGCGAGAACGTGCGCGATGCCTTCCTCGGCCACGATCCGGCCGCGGCCAGCGCCTTCGTCGCCACCCGCCCCGGACACTGGCGGGTGGACCTGTATGCGCTGGCGCGGCAACGCCTGGCCGCCGCGGGGATCGACCCGGCGCAGGTGCACGGCGGCGGCCTGTGCACGATTTCCGACCCGCAGCGCTTCTTTTCTTATCGGCGCGACCGCCGCAGCGGGCGCATGGCGACGCTGGCGTGGATCGCGCACTGAGTACGCCGCTGTTCGCGCAGCTGCTGGGGCCGGCGTTCGCGCGGCTGCCGCCGGCGCTGCGCACGTTGCATTCGGTGCCGCAGCGGCAGCGCTACCGCGGCCAGGCCGAAGTGCGCCGCGGCCGGCATCCGTTGCTGCCGCTGTGCGCGTGGTTGGCGCGCCTGCCGCCGGCCAGCGCCACGCTGCCGATCGAGGTGACCTTCAGCGCCGACGCGCAGGGCGAGCGCTGGCAGCGCCGTTTCGGCACGCACGCGATGCCGTCGCGGCTATGGCTGCAGGACGGTCGGCTGCGCGAGCGCCTGGGCGCGGTCGAATTCGAATTCGCGCTGCGCGTGGACGGGGCCGCGATCGTCTGGAGCGCCGCGCGCGCCTGGGCGTTCGGCGTGTTGCCGCTGCCGCGGCGCTGGCTGGCCGGCGTGCATTGCCGCGAAAGCGAGCGCGACGGCCGCTATGCGTTTCTGGTCGAGGTGGCACTGCCGTGGATCGGCCCGTTCATCCGTTACGAGGGCTGGCTTGAGCCGGCCTGATCCCGCGCGCGACGCGGTGCCCGCGGCGGGCGCTGACAGCGCGATCGTGGTGTTCGACGGGGTATGCCTGCTGTGCAGCCGCTGGGTACGCTTCCTGCTGCGCTTCGACCGCCGCGGCCGCTACCGGTTCGCGTCGATCCAATCGGCGAGCGGCCGCGCATTGCTGGTCGGCAACGGGCTGGATCCGGATGACCCGCTGTCGTTCCTGTTGCTGACGCCGCAGCGTGCGTTGACCGATTCGGACGCGGCGATCGGCGTGATCGCCGGCCTCGGCGGCGCATGGCGCGTCGCGGCGGTGTTGCTTCTGTTGCCGCGACGCTGGCGCGATGCCGGCTATCGGGTGCTGGCGCGCAACCGCTACCGCTGGTTCGGCACTTCGACGCAGTGTTTCCTGCCCGATCCGCAGCAGCGGTCGCGCTTTCTGGAGTGAGCGGCGTGCGGCCGCTGCGGGTCTAGCTGCGCGACGTCGCGTCTGGACCCGCTTGCCGCATACGCCCCTGCTCAGCGGGCGCCGCGCAGCAGCGGGGTGACCTTGCCGCCGCCCGGCTGCGCGCGATTGGCTTCGATCCGGAACACCGCCACCGCGGTGGCCAGGCCGCCGGCCTGTTCTTCCATGCTGCGCGCCGCGGCGGTGGCTTCTTCCACCAGCGCGGCGTTGCGCTGGGTCACTTCGTCCAGCTGCATCACCGTGCGGTTGACCTGCTCGATGCCGCTGGATTGTTCGGCGCTGGCGGCACTGATCTCGCCGATCAGCCCGGTCACGCGCTGCACCGAGCCGAGGATCTCGTGCATGGTGGCGCCGGCGCGGTTCACCAGCCCCGAGCCCAGCGTCACCTTGTTCGTGGAGTCCTCGATCAGGTGCTTGATCTCCTTGGCCGCATCCGCCGAGCGCTGCGCCAGCGATCGCACTTCCGAGGCGACCACGGCGAAACCGCGGCCCTGCTCGCCGGCGCGCGCGGCTTCGACCGCGGCGTTGAGCGCGAGGATGTTGGTCTGGAACGCGATCCCGTCGATGACGCTGATGATCTCGCCGATACGCCGCGACGAGGTGCTGATCGCGCTCATGGTGGCGACCACCTCGTCCATCACCTTGCCGCCGGACTGGGCGATCTCGCCGGTGCCGTGCACCAGGCCGTTGGCCTGCTGCGCGTTGTCGGCGTTCTGCTTCACCGCCGAGGTCAGTTCCTCCATCGAGCTGGCGGCTTCCTCCAGGCTGGCCGCCTGCTGCTCGGTGCGGTCGGACAGGTCGGTGTTGCCGGCGGCGATTTCCATCGCCGCGCGGCGGATCGCCTCGACCGCGCCCTGGATGCCGACGATGATCTCGGTCAGCTTGGCCACGGTGCGGTTGGTGTCCTCGCGCAGCCGCGCGAACACGCCCTGCGCGTCGCCGTCGACGCGGTGGGTGAGGTCGCCTTCGGCCAGCGCGGCCAGCGCGCTGGCCAGCGCCGCCAGGTTGTTCTCCACCGAATCGGAGATGCGGTTGACGCCTTCGGCCAGCGACTTGAGCACGCCGTCCATCGACGCGGTATCCAGGCGGCGGCTGAAATCGCCATGCGCGGCGGCGTCGATCACCGCGGTCAGCGCCTGCTCGGCATCGACCTGCGCGGTCACCTCTTCCCACTGCGCGATGGTGCCCAGGCGCACGCCGTCGGCACCGGTGATCGGGCTGTAGACGAAGTCGATCTGGCGGCCGAAAAACGGCGCGCGCACGCGCTTGGAACCGGTCAGGGCGCGCATGCGGTCGATCGCCGCCTGGCTGTCCGGATAGATGTCGCCGATGCTGCCGCCGACGAACTGCTCGGCGCTGAATTCGGGGCGGAAGCTCTGCACGTCGGGCTCGATCGCGCGCAGCATCTGCAGCAGCTTGCGGTTGGCGAAGTGCACGCGGCCGTCGTCGTCGGCGATGCGGACCATGGTGTCCAGGTCGTCCAGCGCCTGGAGCACGAAGCGGCCGCGGCGTAGTTCGGCCTCGGTCTCGGCCTGGCGTGCGGACAGCCGCGCCTGCGCCGTCTGCACCGCGCGCAGCAGCGCGGCCTCGGCGGCGTCGCCGGCGGGTTCGAGGCGCTGCTCGAAGCGGCCTTCGCCCAGCGCCTGGACTGCCTGCAGCGCGCGCTGCGACGGCGCCGCGCGCCGCGTGCCGGCCCAGGACAGCGCCGCCACCAGCAGCGCAGCAGCGGCCAGCGCCGGCGCCAGACGCGCCAGCGCCGGCCCGTTAGGCCCGAGCTGGCGGCCGAGGTGCAACGCGTACAACGCCATCGCCAACAGGCCCAGCGCATAGGCCAGGGCGAACAGCAAGGCGCGCGGGGGCAGGCGCGAGCCGCCAATCGGGCGAAGGGATGCGGCGTCTGGCAAGGTCATGGCGGCTACCGGCTGGAGAGATCGGCGCAATTCGTGCGCGTCGAAAAATAGATGAATGTGCCTTCCAGTATCGGCCGGCACGGTCGCTGGCTTGACCGTGGTAAAGACCGCTCGTCGGAAATATCGCGCCTGAATAGGCGAGATAGGTCGCTGAAAACACTGCATTTTTTGCTGCAGTGCAATAGATCGCCCGGCGACGGCTGCGCCCGCAACGCGGACATGCGCGAACGCGCCGCCGCTGGCTGGCAGCGCTCCGGGCACAAAAAACCGGCCGTCTTGCGACGGCCGGTCGGGTCCAGCGGAAGCGGGCCGGCGTTACTTCGCCGGCGCGGCGTCCGGCAGGGTCCAGGCGATCACGCTGTCGCCGGGCTTGGTTTCCATGCGGTCGTGGCCGCCGATCGCGGCGACGATGTACTGCTTGCCGTTCACCGTATAGCTCAGCGGCGCGGCCTGCGGGCCGGCCGGCACCCGCACTTCCCACAGCAGCTTGCCGGTCTGGGTGTCGTAGCCGCGCAGGAAGTTGTCCAGCGCCGCGCCGATGAAGGTGACGCCGCCGGCGGTGGCCAGCGAGCCGCTGTTGTTCGGCGTGCCCAGCTCGAACTTCATCTTCGACGGGATGCCCATCGGACCCTGGTCGTAGCCGGTGCCCAGCGGACGCCGCCAGATCACCTGCTGGGTGCGCAGATCCACGCCGGAGACATAGCCCCACGGCGGGGCGATGCACGGCGTGTTCAACGGCGACATCCACGGTTCCTTGCGCGCGCCGTAGGCCAGGCCTTCCTGCGCCATGTAACCGGGCGTCTTGCTCTTGCCGTTGAACACCGAGACCACGCCCAGTGCGTTCATCTCCTGCCGCGGGTACACGTGTTCGGTGTATGGCAGGCGGTTGCTGTTCATCACCATGATGCCGCGCTGCAAATCCACTGACACGCCGCCCCAGTTGATGCCGCCGTGGTTGCCGGTGAACGACAGCGATCCCTGCAGGCTGGGCGGGGTGAACATGCCTTCGTAGCGCAACTGCTTGAACTGGATGCGGCAGGCCAGTTGGTCGAACGGAGTGATGCCCCAGGCGTCGGATTCGACGATGGTCTCGTAGCCCTTGCTCGGCGCGCCGACGGTGTTGGGCATGCCCGGTGACACCGGCTGGGTCTTGGCGGTCCAGTCGCCGTGGTCGGTGCCCTGCGGCACCGGCAGTTGCTGCACCGGCATGATCGGCTTGCCGGTCTCGCGATCGAGCACGAACACCTGGCCGGACTTGGTGGCCTGGATCACCGCCGGGCGCGTGCCGCCGCCGGGAACCGGGAAATCGACCAGGTTCGGCTGCGGGCCGATGTCGTAGTCCCACAGGTCGTGGTTGACCGTGCGGAAGTGCCAGCGCTCCTTGCCGGTGGCCGCATCCACGGCGACCAGCGAGGCGGTGTATTCCTCTTCCTGCGGGGTGCGGCCCTTGCCGAAGAAGTCGCCGGAGGCGTTGCCGGTGGGCAGGTAGACCAGGCCCAGTTCGTCGTCGGCGGCCATCAGCGACCACACGTTCGGGGTCGAACGGGTATAGGTCTGGCCGGCCGGCGGCGCGGCGTCGATGGACGGATTGCCCAGGTCCCAGGCCCAGCGCAGCTGGCCGCTGATCGCGTCGAAGGCGCGCACCACGCCGGACGGCGCATCGCGTTCCTGGCCGTCGCGGACCTGGCCGGTGGGCTGGATCACCACGCCGCGCATCACCACCGGCGGCGAGGTCGGGCCGACGAAGCCGGGCTTGGTGTTGCCGGTGTCCTTGTTCAGATCCACATAGCCGTGGTCGCCGAAGCTCTCGCACAGCTTGCCGGTGGCGGCGTCGAGCGCGCCCAGGCGGCCATCCACCATCGGCCAGAAGATGCGCTTGGCGCATTCGGCGACCGGGGTGGTGGCCTCGAAATAGGACACGCCGCGGCAGGTGGTGGCGGCGACGCCGGCCATCGCCTTGGGGTTGGTCTTGGGATCGAAGCGCCAGCGCTCCTTGCCGGTGCTGGCCTCCACCGCGATCACCTTCTGCGTCGGGGTGCAGATGTAGACCAGGTCGCCGACCTTCAGCGGGGTGTTCTGGAACGCGTAGCCGAGCTTGGAGCCGGCGGGCTTGAGGTCGCCGGTATGGAATTCCCAGGCGATCTTCAGGTCCTTGACGTTGTCCGGGGTGATCTGCGCGCCGGGGCTGTAGTGGTTGGACAGGTTGGAGCCGGCATAGGCGGTCCAGTTGCCGGCGTCGTGGTTGGCGGCGACGTTGCCGTCGGGGCTGCTCACCGTGGCGCGGCTGAAGGCGGCCTGCGGGCGTTGCGCGGCCAGCGCAGGGTCGGCCAGTTCGACGGTGCGCGGGAAGAACAGCGGCACGAACACCAGCAGCGCGCCGAGCACCGGCAGCACGCCGGTGACCAACGCATAGCCCAGCCCGGACACTGGCGCCATGCGCCGCCGCGCCACCTTCCAGAACGGCAACAGCAGCAGGCCCAGCACCGAGATCATCGCCAGGCGCGGGATCAGCGCCCAGCCATCCAGGCCGACCTCGGCCAGCGCCCAGGCGATGGTTGCGGCCAGGGTCAGGCCGAACAGCCACAGCCCGGCGCGGCGGCCGAGTGCCAGCAGCACGCCGGACACGGCCAGCGCCAGGCCGGCCAGCAGGTAGTACCAGGAGCCGCCGGCAGCGACGAGTTGGCCGCCCATCGCAGCCAGGGCGGCGCCGATCAGGGCGATGACCACGGCATAGGCGACGAACAGCCAACTGCCGAGTCCGTGTTTCGAAGAATGAGCGTTCATGGAATAGGGTCTGCAGAAGATCCGGCGGCGCCGTGCTGGCGCAGGAAGATCGTGGAGGGGATCGAGCGTTGGTTCGGCTGCATCGGCGGCGACCTGGCGCTCAACGAGCACGTCGCGCGCCCCTCCCAGGGTTTCGATGCGCGGCGTATAGGCGGCAATTTTAAAGAAATCCGCGTGGGCGGTCCGTGACCGCGCAGAAACCTGCGTTCTGCGCGCGGTGGCGTGCCTGCCGCGAGCGGCGATGGCCGCCGCGGCAGGCGCGGATCAGCGCCGCTCCAGTGCCTGCAGGTAGCGTTGCCGCCACACGCCGATGTCGTTCTTGCGCAGGTGTTCCATCATGGTCTGCCAGCGTTCGATGCGCTTTGCCTTGGGCAGCGAGGCGGCGGTGGCGATCGCATCGGCGACGCCGTCCAGGTCGTGCGGATTGACCAGCAGCGCTTCCTTCAGTTCGTCGGCGGCGCCGGCCAGCAGCGAAAGCACCAGCACGCCGGGATTTTCCGGGTCCTGCGCGGCCACGTATTCCTTGGCCACCAGGTTCATGCCGTCGCGCAGCGGCGTCACCAGGCCGACTTGGGCGGCGCGGTAGAAGCCGGTCAGGGTGGCGTGGGTGAAGTTGCGGTTGACGTAGCGCAGCGGCGTCCAGTCCGGCTCGGCGTGGCCGCCGTTGATGTGCCCGGCGATCTGTTCGAGCTGGTTGCGCAGCTGCTTGTATTCGGTGACGTCGCCGCGCGAGACCGGGGCGATCTGCAGATAGGTCAGGCTGCCGCGCTGGTCCGGATGCCGCTCCAGGTAGCGCTCGAAGCCGAGGAAGCGTTCGGGCAGGCCCTTGGAGTAGTCCAGCCGGTCCACGCCGATCGCCAGTTGGCGATCGCGCAGGCTGCTGCGCAGGTCGCGCACCGCCGGCTTGGACACCGCCGCGCGCGCCTGCTGCGCGATCAGTTCGGTGTCGATGCCGATCGGGAATTTCTCGGCGCGGAAGCGGCGCCCGCCGGGCGCTTCCAGCACGCCGTCCTTGATCACCTTGCCGCCGCCGAACAGGCGCACGTAGGCCTGGAAGCGGTCCACGTCGCGCTGGGTCTGGAAGCCGACCAGGTCGTAGGCGTAGAAGCCGGAGAACAGCCGCGCATGGTCGGGCAGGGCCTGGATCAGGTCGGCCGAGGGGAACGGCACGTGCAGGAAGAAGCCGATGCGGCAGCCGATGCCGCGCTCGCGCAGCAGCGAGGCCAGCGGGATCAGGTGGTAGTCGTGGATCCACACCGTGTCGTCTTCGCGCAGCAGCGGCGCCAGCTTCTCGGCGAACATCGCATTGACCCGGCGGTAGCCCTCGCGGGTGGCGCGGTCGTAGTCGACCAGGTCCAGGCGGAAATGCAGCAGCGGCCACAGCGTGCGGTTGGCGAAGCCGTTGTAGTACGCGTCCAGGTCGGCGCGGTTGAGGTCCATGGTGACGAAGCGGATGTCGCCCTGGGTCTGCTCGTGCATCGCGCCGCTGTCGCCGCGCACGGTCTTGCCGCTCCAGCCGAACCACACCCCGCCGCGTTCCTTCAACGCGGCGAGCAAGCCCACCGCCAGGCCGCCGGCGCGGTTCTCGCCGGGCAAGGCCACACGGTTGGATACCACTACGAGTCTGCTCATGAAGCCTCCTGCCAGCTGCGCGACAATCGCATCGCGGCGATGATCAACCCGACGTGCGAGTAGGTCTGCGGGAAATTGCCCCAGGCCTCGCCGTTGTCGAAGGCTAGATCCTCCGACAGCAAGCCCAGGTGATTGCGGCGCGCGAGGATGCGCTCGAACAACTCGCGCGCTTCGTCCTTGCGCCCGATCGCGGCGAGCGCGTCGATGTACCAGAACGTACAGATGGTGAAGCTGGTTTCCGGCTCGCCGAAATCGTCCGGCGCCACGTAGCGGTACAGCGCGTCGCCGTGCTTGAGATCGCGGCCGATCGCCTCGACCGTGGCAATAAAGCGCGGGTCGTCCGGGGCGATGAAGCCGATGTCGGCCAGCAACAGCAGCGAGGCGTCCAGGCGATGGCCGTTGAAGGTATCGGTGAAGTGGCCGCGCTCGGCGCTCCACGACTCGGCCAGCACCCGCGCGTGGATGCTGTCGGCGCGTTCGCGCCAGTAGGCCACGCGTTCGTCCAGGCCCAGCCGCGCGGCGATCTTGGCCAGGCGGTCGCAGGCGGCCCAGCACATCGCGCTGGTGTAGGTGTGTACCTCGGCGCGGCCGCGGAATTCCCACAGCCCGGCGTCGGGCACGTCGTGCAGCGCGAACGCGTGCTCGCCCAGCGGCTCCAGGCGCAGGAAGGTGTCCGTGTCGCCGGGATCCTTCAGGCGCAGGTCGAAGAACAGTTGCGTGGACGCCAGCACCACGCTGCCGTACACGTCGTGCTGCTTCTGGATCCAGGCCAGGTTGCCGCGCCGCACCGGTCCCATGCCGCGGTAACCGGCCAGCGACGGCACTTCGTGTTCTTCCAGCGCCGCCTCGAAGCCGATGCCGTACAGCGGCTGCAGGCTGCCGTCGGTGGTGGCGATGTTGAAGATGTAGCCGAGGAACTGCTCCATGGTGCGGGTGGCGCCGAGCCGGTTCAGCGCGCGCACCACGAACGCGGCGTCGCGCAGCCAGCAATAGCGGTAATCCCAGTTGCGCGGGGTGTCCGGCGCTTCGGGGATGGAGGTGGTCATCGCCGCGATGATCGCGCCGCTGTCCTCGTACTGGCATAGCTTCAGGGTGATCGCGCTGCGGATCACCGCGTCCTGCCAGTCCAGCGGCACCGACAGGTAGCGCACCCACTCGCGCCAGTATTCCTCGGTGCGTTCCTGCGCTTCCTGGATGTAGCCGGTCAGCGAGCGGGTCAGCGATTCGTCCACGCCGAGCATCAGGTTGACCGGGTGGCTGAGCACGAACGGCAGTTCGTCGCGGATGAAGCGCACCGGCACGTCGGTGGTCAGGCGCAGGGTGAAATCCGGCAGCAGCCAGCGCACGTGGTTGCTGCCCCAGGTGCTTTCCGGCTTGCGCGCGCCCCAGTCGGCCAGCGGCCGCGCCAGCACGCGGATGCGCGGGTTGCCGGACAGCGGCCGCACCTGGCGGATGATGCTGACCGGTCGGTAGAAGCGGCCGTGGTTGCGCCAGCGCGGCGCGAAGTCGATCACTTCCACCGCGCCGCCGTGCGCGTCGCGCAGCACGGTGCGCAGGATGGCGGTGTTGGCCAGGTAGTGCTGCTCGCTGTCGGCGAAATCCTCCAGCTCGATGCTGAAATCGCCGCCGTCGTGGTCGCGCGGCGACAGCAGCGCGCAGAACGCCGGATCGCCGTCGAACGCCGGCAGGCAGCTCCACACCACGCGGGCCTGCTTGTCGACCAGCGCGCCGAAACTGCCATTGCCGATCACGCCGAGGTCGAGAGTGGGGGAGCTCATGGAGGAAGCGGATCCTTGTGCGCGGTCGGGAAGGGGGCGAAGCGGGGCGCTGCCGCTGGGCGCGGTACTCATGCGGCGTTGTCGCGCAACCAGGCGTGTACGCCGCGCGGATCGGGCAGGGCGTACGTCGCCACGCTGTGTTCGCGTGCCCCGACCAGCACGCTCCAGCCGCCGGCGGCATTGGCCGCGGCGAAGCCGAATTCGTCGGTGAGGTCGTCGCCGACGAACACCGGGCGTCGGCCCTGGAACGGCGGCTGCTGCAGCAGCGCGGTCAGCGCCAGGCCCTTGTCGCTGCCCTCGGGCACGAACTCGACCACGTGGTCGCCGGGCTGCAGGCGGTAGCCGGGCAGCGCCTCGATCTGTGACTGGGCGAAGGCCAAGACCTGCGCACCGGCTTCCGGCGCGGCGCGCCAGTGCAGCGCCAGGCTGGCGCCCTTGTCTTCGACTAGCACGCCGGGATGCGCCTGGCGCAGGTGCGCGGCGCGTTGGTGCAGGCCGTGCAGCCACTGCGAGGTATCGGCCGGCATCGCCGCGCGGGCGTTCACGTCGCTGCGCAGTTCATGGCCGTGCAGGCCGGCGGCCGGCAGGCGCAGGGGCGCGAACAACGCGTCCAGCTGCGCCAGCGGACGGCCGCTGACCAGCGCCAGCGCGCCATGCAGACGGTCGCTGATGCGGCCGATCGCCTCGCGCACCTCGGGCAGCAGGTGCACGCCGTCGGGACGATCGGCGAATTCGATGAGGGTGCCGTCCACGTCCAGGAACAATGCGCAGGCATCGTCCAGGCGCGGCGGCGGCGGTCGGAGGGGGAGCGCGTCTGCCATCCCTCCATCATGAACGGGACAGCGTTAGCGTCAGGTGGATTGGGGCCGGAATTGGGGGCGGCAAGAGCGAACGCGTGACCCCACTCGTGCGGACCTTGAAGGGCGAAGAAGCGCACCCGCGCGCCGAACTCGAGGAGCAGGACTGCCTGGGCGTCATCCAGTCAGGCACCGGCCAGGCCGCGACCGAAGCCAATCGCTATGACGACTGCTGACATCCGGCCTGGACATTCCCAGTTTCATGCGGACTGTAATGCCGTGCTTCCCGGCTTGGGCATAAATTGCACTTAGCAGGAAGACCGCTGCACGATTCCAAAATGAAGCGTCTGCACACCCCGATCTTCGCTGCACTACGAGCACTTGCATTCTGTGCGCTTCTCTAATGGCTTGTGGCTCGCTTTCAGCGACAGCCGATGTCTTCTGCTTGCAAGCCGGCATGCCGCGACTAGTGTGAGCGGCATGTCATACGCGATGGCCAGGCCGCAAGCGTCCATGCCGTCGCGCCAACCAGCAGCTTCTATCGGCTGCCTTCGGTCGTCTCCCGTCGTAGACAAATTGAAATTTCCGAGCCCGTTCCAATTGTTTGCAGAAGTGCTCGCTAGTAGCGTTTTTCCACCGGCTTGGCTGTCGGTCTGGCCGCTGCATGGCCAAGTTGGATAGTGGCTAATTTATTCCAACTCGTAGAGAAGGAGTTCTTATGAAATGGCAATTGACTGTCGCCTGTATGGTGTTGGGCCTCGGTATTTTTTTGGGCGATTCCGCCTCGTTGCAGGCCGCCCAGGTCGGCGATGGCGCCGCCGAGGATGTGGCCGCGCAGCTCAGCAGTAACTATAACGAGCAACAGAAAATCCTTCGAAAAAATGCTCCAGTGCATTCAGCGGCACAGCTTGCCGCGTACCTAGCTGCAGCCAAGGGCAGCGATTCGCCGCTCGATTCGCTTTCTCCCGCGGCGCGTGCGCGTTTCGTCGACTCGCTCAGGTTCAACGAAGGCGGCGTCACGTCGTTCTACTACGCCGACATCGAGTCGGAGCTGACCGGCACCCAGGCATACGCGCTGCTGTCGCTGTTCGGCTTGCAGGGGACGCTGCAATTCATGCCGAAGATCCGGGTCGACAGCGACAGCGACCGGGAGATCATGCGCGCCTTCGGCAGCAGTACGCCTGGCATTCCGCTCCCGGATGACCATAACGACTACTGGTGTAGCGGCCGCGCCACCTGCTCGCGCAATGTCGGTTCAATTTGCACGGGCAACTGCTGATGCGATTTGCAGCATGTGTGAGTGCCGCCATCTTCTGGGTGGCGGCGTTTTTCGCGTTCGCTGTATCCGCTGCGCCTGGGGGTGCGCCTGCCGATACGCTGTATGGGCAGTTGGCCGACTTGAACGCACAACTGCGTGGCGAGACCGGACAATCGCGCGGCGATGCGGTGGTGCGTCTCTATCGCCGGCTGATCGCCGATGTTCATCCGTGCTCTCAGGCGGCGGCTGGCGATTTCAACAACGATGATCTTTTCAGGGCAACGGCGTTCGCGGAACTGTATTCCCTCGAGGCCGCCGACGTCGACGCACTGGGCTGTCTGTATCGCAAATTGGCGGCTGCCGGCGTTTCGACCAACTGGCATGCGCAAGCCTATGCTGGCGCACTGGTGACCGTCTCGCGCTATGCCGAAGCCAACGCACTGCGTCAGCGTGCAGCGGCGCCAGGCTTGCCGGTGTTGCCGCAGTTGAAGGTTTCTTGGGCCGATACCCGCCAGGGCTGGCGCATGCTTTCGATCCAGGATCGTATGCATGCACAGGTGCAGGCATGGAATCCGGATGCTCACCGTGCGCATATCGTTGCCGTGGTCCATCCGGCTTGCGCCTTCTCGGTTCGTGCCTTGTCGGAGATTGAGCAGCGAGCGGAACTGCATTGGCTGCGCGACAACGTGTTGTTGGTCGTGCCGCCAGATGCATCGCTGCCACTCGACGGCATCCTTGCCTGGAACACGGCGCATCCGCGCCTGCCGATGCACCCAATGTACTTGCGTGCGGACTGGAAGGCCTTGGCCAGTCTGGACACGCCGACCTTCTACGTGGTCCGCGACGGACAGGTGCTCGAGTCTTTCGAGGGATGGCCGAACCCGGCAGGCGTGGCTGCGTTGCAGGCGGCCGTGTCGCGCTGACGGTTACGCAGCTGGCGGTGCGCGATAGGCTCCGCGGCTGCGGCGACCGGCATGGAGAACGGAAGCGAACCTGTCGCTGAGGGCCGGCCTCTTCCTTTTGCTGGGGTCCCCCCAGCGCCTCAAGTCGGCGCATTGCCCGCCGACGTGAGGCGCTCTTGCTAATCCCCAATCCCGAATCCCCAATCCCCAATCCCACCTTCGTCAGAAGGTAAACCGCACCCGCCCGTAGTAATAAGCGCCATTGCTGCCGATCGGCGACAGCACGTCGTAGGGCAGGTTGCCGAAGTAGTAGATGTCGGTGTTGGAGCGGTCGGAGTAGTTGTCGGTTAGGTTCTGCCCGCCCAGCGCCACGCTCCATTGCGGGGTGATGTGGTACTCGACCTCGGCGTCGAGCTGCCACTCGGCGCCGTAGGTCTGCCGCGGCACGAAGCCGCCGCCGAAGTCGAACACGCGGGTGGCGCTGCCGTAGCGGCTGACCCGGGTCTGCAGCGCCCAGCGGTCGTTGTTCCAGTTCACCGCGAACTGGGCGCGGGTGCGCGGCGACGCGTCGGTCAGGGTGTTGCTCTCCTCCACGCCGAACAGCACATAGTCCGGATTCAGCGCCAGCAGCTGCGGCGGCGTGGCGACCAGGTTCTTCAGTTCGGTCTTGGCGTAGCTCCAGGTGCCGGTCAACTGCAGCTGGCCGTCGCCCAGCGCCTGCCGCCAGTTGCTGA
>Ga0308160_10001388_pt1 | contig 34310 bp, 30 predicted proteins | sample PhyFR1_FD_201036 | JGI IMG/M metagenome (GOLD analysis project Ga0308160, IMG submission 201036) | Phyllosphere microbial communities from UC Gill Tract Community Farm, Albany, California, United States - DLSLF.R1 | ecosystem: Host-associated > Plants > Phyllosphere > Unclassified | place: USA... | reverse complement strand
GCGCGGTCAGGTCGACGATCCATTTTGCATCCCAGGTCTGCACGTCCGGCGTAAAGCCCTGGCCCTGCACCTTGCCGAAGTAGTTGGCGCGGGCGGTCGCGTTCCAGGGGCCGGTCGTGTAGTCGGCTGCCAGCACGTGGTGCTGGCGCGGCTGGCCGCGTTCGATCAGGACCACCTGCGCGTTGTCGAACAGCTGTTCGCCCGTCAGCACCGGCGACTGCGAATGGCGGTCCTTCACCTTGGTCTTGCTGAAGCCCAGCTGGCCGGACAGCACCAGGGTCGAGCCTGCATTGCGCGTGGTGTGCTGGGCCGTCAGATCGAAGCCGTCGGTGCTGGTGTCGATCGCGTTCGTGAAGAACTGGGCCTGGCCCACGCGCAGCGGCACCAGCAGCGCGCCGATCGGGCAGCGTACCGGATCGACACAGGTACCATTTTCCGCCTGCAGGACGCTGGAGAAGACGATGCGGTCGTCGATGTTGGTCCGGTAGAGGTCGGCCGTGACCGAGAAGTTCTTGCTCGGGCGCAGGATGACGCCGACGCTCGCATTCTTCGACTGTTCTTCCTTCAGCGGCGAAATGCCGAAAGCCTGGGTCACGGCGCTGCCTTCGCGTGCGGTCAGCGTTTCCGTCAGCGTGCCGTCCTGGTTCAGGTTGGTGGATACCGAGCTGTAGAATTTCTGTTGCACGCCCGGCGCCCGGAAGCCCGTGGAAATGCTGCCGCGCACGCCGACGGTTGGCGATGGATCCCAGCGCGCGCTCAGCTTGCCCGTGGTGGTCGAGCCGAAGTCGGAATAGCGTTCGTGGCGCACGGCCGCACCGACGTTCACCTGCTCGCCGAACTTGCGCTCCAGGTCCAGGTAGAGCGCGACGTTATGGCGCGCATCGTCGACCGCATTCGACGGCGTGTAGCCGGGGAAGCCCTGGATGCCGGAAGCGGCGACGCCGCCGAACCGGTCGAGGATGAGCTTGCCCGGATTATTGGTGCGGCCGTACTGGTAGGAGACCGGGTCGCCGGCCACGATCTCGTAGCCGTCGCGGCGCCATTCGAAGCCGGTGGCCACGTACAGCGGCGCGCCACCCACCTGCACCGGCCCCTTGAAGTCGAGATTGAAGGTGGTCTGGTTGAATTTCAGCGCGCCGGTATCGGCTTCGAGCGGCGACTCGCGCCGGTTGTCTTCGTAGTAGTAGCTGACGTTGATCGAGTTGCGTTCGTGGAAGCTGAGCTCGCTGCGGCCATGGTTCACGCTCGCATCCATGCTCCACTCGCTCCCCAGCTCGTGCCGGTAGCCGAGCGCCAGCGAAGCATCCTTGACCGTGGTGACGATGTTCGGCAGGAAGCCGTTCGGATAGATTTCCGGCACGGTGCGCGCATCCTCGGCAGGGCGGAAGAAGCCGCCGGAGTCGCCCTTGCGTTTCGAGGCGCCGCCGAACACGTAGAATTCGCCGCCGTTCGAGCGCACCGGCAGCGCCGCGTTCACCCACAAATAGGCGTCCTTGGCATTGCTGTCGCCGATGCGCTGGGTCACGCGCGGCGGATCGACGCGCAGCGTGTCGACGCCGGCGCGGTTGGTTTCGTTGCGCTTGCGGCCTTCCAGCGACAGGTTCAGGTAGCCGCCGTCCGCGCCGAGCGCGAAGCCCTTGTGGATGCTGGCCGAATAGGTGTCGCCGTCGCCCTCGCTTGTCGTGCCGACGTTGGCGCTGAACTGGCCCAGGTCCGCGCCTTTCTTGAGGATGATGTTGATGACGCCGGCAATCGCGTCCGACCCGTACTGGGCCGCGGCGCCGTCGCGCAGCACTTCGATGCTCTGGATGGCGGACAGGGGGATGGCGTTGATGTCGGTACCGGCCGAGCCGCGCCCGATGGTTTGCTGCACGTTCACCAGCGCCTGCTGGTGGCGGCGCTTGCCGTTGATCAGGACCAGCAACTGGTCGGGACCGAGGCCACGCAGGGTGGCGGGACGGATGATGTCGGTGCCGTCGCTGATGAAGGTGGTGGTGAAATTGAACGACGGATCGAGGTCTTGCAGCACCTTGCCCAGTTCCTGCATGCCGGTCGACTGCATGTCCTTCAAATTCACCAGGCCCACCGGCACCGAGGTATCGAGCGCGGTCTTGGCCTGGGCGCGCGAGCCGAGCACGATCACCTGTTGCAGCGGTTCATCCGTTTGCTCCTGCGCCCGGGCTTGCGCCGGTGCGAAAGCGGCAAGGATTGCAGAAGCCAGCAGCGCGCGTTGCAGCGTTTGTTTCTTCATTGTTCTTGTCCCTTGAATGTTCGTTACGCCATCGAGTGCAGCGGTATGTCATGTGTACTGACAAATCCATCATAACTAAACGTTATCTCTTGGCAAGCTTTACTTATGCTGCATGGAAAACGTGGACGGCATGACACACTCGGCAATGTTGCTTGACAAGGGGGATGGGCGAGGCTAGGCGGATGAGCGCCTGGATCGAAGCGGATTGCGGGTAGAGAACCCGGACTCAGCGCCGCAACAGCAGCGCGCGCGTGTACACGAAGCGCACGCCAAGGTGGATGATGGCGCCCACGCCGGCGAAGATGGCGGCTGCAATCATCGGCAGGATGGCGCCGAAGCTCCAGGTCATGCCAAGCACGAAGCCGAGCACGTATTCGGCGCGGTACACCGGCAGGAACAGCGCCAGCACGAAGATGCCCATTGCCATGCCGTCCGTGATGCCGGCGTGGCCGGCGGTGAACAGCGCGGCCAGCGCGGCGCCGTAGAGCAGGGCGCCGCCGAACGCAAGCTTCATGCGCGGCACAGCGGCCGGGTCGGCCTTGCGGCGGGCGTCGATGCGCCCGAGCAGGAACCAGGCGAGCAGGGGCAGGGTCAGCAGGCCCCACCAGTTCGAGACGGTCGGCAGGCTGGGGTCGGCCAGCAGGTGGTGCGCGGGGACGCTGCCATGCACGTGCTGCCAGGCCAGCAGGAAGGCCATGAGCATGGCGATGGCAATCGTGACGCTGGTACGCATGCGGACTCCCGGTTGACGTGTCGCGCCCATTTTCCCGGTTATTGATTATTTTTCAATCAAAATCGGATATGTATGCCGGTGTTTATTTATTGCTTTTATGCAAAGGCGTGGGTAGGATGGCCATTCCGTTCCTGCCGGAGTTGCCGATGCCTCGCCTCGTGAAGCTGCTGTCCGCCCTGTTCCTGTCGCTCCCTATCCTTGCCGGCGCGGCCTGCGAAGACCCCGCCAAACCGATCGACGAACAGGGCTTCGTCGCCATCAACGGCATCGAACAATGGGTCACGATCAAAGGCCAGCGCTGCGGCAATCCCGTGGTGCTGATGGTGCACGGCGGCCCCGGCAATCCGCTCACCCCTTCCGCCCATAATGTATTCGGCGCCTGGGAAAAGGACTTCACCCTGGTGCACTGGGACCAGCGCGGATCGGGCATGACCTACGGCCGCAACCGCCCGTCCGAAGACGAAGCGCTGACGATGGAGCTGCTGGTTGCGGACGGCATCGGCGTGGCCGACTACGCCACCCGCCACCTGGGCAAGCGCAAGCTGCTGTTGTGGGGCAGTTCCTGGGGCTCGATGCTGGGCATCCAGATGGCGCAGGCGAAGCCGGCGCTGTTCGATGCCTACATTGGCGCGGTGCAAGTGATCTCATACAAGGAAAACGAGACGGCGATGTACGGCAAGCTGCTGGGACTGGCACGCGCCGCGGACGACAAGGATGCCATCGGCAAGCTCGAAGCGCTGGGCGCGCCGCCCTGGACGGATCCGCGCGCCTTTGGCATTGCGCGCCGCATCGACCGCAAGTACGAAGCGAAAGTCACCGATCCGGCGCCAGGCTGGTGGTGGAAGCCGGCGCCGCCCTATGCAACGCCGAAGTACGAGGCCGACTACGAAGCCGGCGAAGATTATTCTTTCCTGCAGTTCGTCGGCTTGCAGGGCGACGGCATGTTCTCGCGCTACGATCTGTACCGGATGGGAACCCGATTCGCGTTGCCGGTGTTCTTCGTCATGGGCCAGGAAGACATCCTGTCCTCGCCCGAGGTGGCGCGGCGCTACTTCGAGCGCATCGAGGCGCCGCATAAACGCTTCGTGGTGGTGCCGCGCGCCGGCCACGATCCGAATGAGCCGATGATGGCCGCCCAGCTGCAGGTCTTGCGCGAAGCGACTGCTTTGTCGCGCTGAGCAATTGTTGCGGGTATTGCCCGAGGATGAGCAAGAGCGGGCGAGCCCGCTCTCCCATGACGCTTCGAATCACGCATCAAGCCTTGCGGGCGCGTTTGCGCGCCACCACGCCGGCGCCCAGCATCGCAATACCGAACAGGGCCAGCGAACCCGGCTCCGGTACTTCCGCATCGACTTCGCTCAGCTTGAACTGCCCATTACTGCTGATGAAGAAATAGTCACCCGGGACGTTCGCATACGCGTCGCCGTTGTCGGGGCATCCCGTGCCCGTGAATCCGGCAAACTGGCACGCGACTTCTTCCACCAGGCGGGCCGTTGGGTCGCCGATCGTGTTTGCGTTGGTAAAGGCAAAGGACAAGATGGCTTCTTCGGACAGATCGTCGCCGTTCGCCCGGAAGAAATAGCCAGGCGCGAGAGAGCCGGCATCGGCCTGGGCAAACACGCTGACCTGGCCATTGTCGGTGGGGTCGCCGTTGCCATCGACCATGCCGCCGCCGCGTGCCAGCACGTTGAAGCTCGCGATCAGGTTGCCCAGGTCGGCGCCGTAGATACCTTCGGTGCCGCCATACTGGTTTGTCGTATTCTGGTACATGCGAATGGTGCCGCCGGTAAAGGCGAACGAACCGCCGAACGTACCGGTGCCGGTGGCTTCGAAGATGGCGGAAATATTCCCGCCTGCGTAGTTATCGTCGAAATCCTGGCCGTTCGAATCGGCCTGCTTGATATTGAAGACAGCGTGTTCGGTGAAGGTGAAGCTGTTCGGTCCGGTCCGATTCAGGTTGATGAAGGCATTGCCGTTCACATCCAGGTATTCATTGATTTCTTGTCCACTATCAAAGCCGCCGCCGATGGGATTGAACACCCAGTTGTTCAGGACATCCTGCGACTGCGCCTGCACCGCGCCCATCGACACTGCCAATGCCGTCCCCAGGGCCAATTTCTTCAGAAGTTTCATGATCGCATCCTCTTCAAGGTTGAGCGGTGCCCCCACCGCAAAACAAGCGAAGCAAACGCCGTTCCAGTGTATTGATACCGTGTGGAATCAAGGACTTGGCGCGGTATTTATTAAATGAAAAACGTGAAATGTAAAGAAATCCGATCTCAGCAGCACTAAGGATTGCCGCTCATCCATTCGGTATGCGACGTGCAGGGCGAACCGCGCCCCAAAAAAAACCGGCCCCTCGCGGAGCCGGTTTGTATCGCATCCGCCTGCCGCTTGCACGGCAGGGGGAGTACGGTGGATCGATTACGCAGCCAGCAACTGGCGCAGCACGAACGGCAGGATGCCGCCATGCTTGTAGTAGTCGACTTCGATCGGGGTGTCGATACGCAGCAGAACCTGCACTTCTTGCGATTCGCCGTTTTCGCGGTGGATCACCAGGGTTGCCTGTTGCTGTGGCTTGATCTCGCCTTCCAGGCCCTTCAGGTCGTAGGTTTCCTTGCCGGTGATGCCCAGGGTCTCGACGCTGTCGGTACCGATGAACTGCAGCGGCAGCACGCCCATGCCGACCAGGTTCGAGCGGTGGATACGCTCGAACGAACGGACGATGACGGCCTTCACGCCCAGCAGCTGGGTGCCCTTGGCTGCCCAGTCGCGCGACGAGCCGGTGCCGTACTCTTCGCCGCCGAACACCATGGTCGGGGTGCCTTCAGCCACGTACTTCATGGCCGCGTCGTAGATCGACATCTGTTCGCCGGTCGGCTGGTGGATCGTGATGCCGCCTTCGACTGCCGAACCGTCGGCTTTCGCCGGGATCATGCGGTTCTTGATACGCACGTTGGCGAAGGTGCCGCGCATCATGATTTCGTGGTTGCCGCGACGCGAGCCGTAGGAGTTGAAGTCGGCCTTCAGCACGCCGTGGTCCTTCAGCCATTTACCTGCAGGACCGTCTTCCTTGATCGAACCGGCCGGGGAGATGTGGTCGGTGGTGATCGAGTCGCCGAACACGCCCAGTGCGCGCGCGCCCTGGATGCCGGTGGCGGCTGCTTTCGGGGTCATCTCGAAGTCGCTGAAGAACGGCGGTTCGGCGATGTAGGTCGACTCCGGCCAGTTGTAGACTTGGCCTTCGGTGGTCGATACGCGTTCCCACAGTGCGCCTGGGTTGCCCTTGACGTCTGCGTAGTTCTTCTTGAACACTTCCGAGTTCATCGCGAAGCGCATCAGTTCGCCGATTTCCTGCGAGGTCGGCCAGATGTCGCCCAGGTAGACGTCGACGCCGTCGGCGCCTTTGCCGACCGGTTCGGTCATCAGGTCGCGCGTCATGTTGCCGGCGATCGCGTAGGCGACGACCAGCGGTGGCGAGGCCAGGAAGTTCGAACGGATGTTCGGGTGGATACGTGCTTCGAAGTTACGGTTGCCCGACAGGACGGCCGAGGCGACGATGTCGTTTTGCACGATCGCGGCGTTCAGTTCCGGGGTCAGGTCGCCGGCGTTGCCGATGCAGGTGGTGCAGCCGTAGGCGGTCACGCCGAAGCCCAGCTTTTCCAGGTAAGGCAGCAGGCCGGCGGCGGTCAGGTACTCGGTGACCACGCGCGAGCCAGGGGCCAGCGAGGACTTGATGTGCGGCGCCACGGTCAGGCCGCGCTCGACGGCTTTCTTGGCCAGCAGGCCGGCAGCCAGCAGCACGCTCGGGTTCGAGGTGTTGGTGCACGAGGTGATGGCGGCGATCAGGACGTCGCCGTTCTTCACGCGCACGCCGTTGGTGGTCTCGTAGACTTTCGACAGGTCGTCAGCCAGCTTGTTGAAGCCGTTTTCGGTGGTCGGCTTGCTGAACAGTTCGGTGAAGTTGTTCTTCACGTTGCCCAGTTCGATACGGTCTTGCGGACGCTTCGGACCGGCCAGCGAAGGCGTGACGGTCGACAGGTCGAGGGTGACGACGCGGGTGTACTCGATCTCGCCTTCCTGCGGGATGCCGAACATGCCCTGGGCCTTGTAGTAGTTCTCGAAGGCAGCCAGTTCTTCTTCGGTACGGCCGGTGCCGCGGAAGTAGTCGACGGTGGCTTCGTCCACAGGGAAGAAGCCCATGGTCGCGCCGTATTCAGGCGCCATGTTGCCGATGGTGGCGCGGTCGGTGGTCGACAGCGAACGGGTGCCTTCGCCGAAGAACTCGACGAATTTGCCGACGACCTTCTCTTTGCGCAGCAGTTCGGTGATGGTCAGCACCAGGTCGGTTGCGGTGCAGCCTTCGCGCAGCTTGCCCTTCAGGTTGACGCCGATGACGTCCGGGGTCAGGAAGTACACAGGCTGGCCCAGCATGCCGGCTTCGGCTTCGATGCCGCCCACGCCCCAGCCGACGACGCCGACGCCGTTGATCATGGTGGTGTGCGAGTCGGTGCCGACCAGGGTGTCAGGGTAGAAGGTGTCGCCCTGCTTCATGACGCCGCGCGCCAGGTATTCCAGGTTGACCTGGTGGACGATGCCGAAGCCCGGTGGCACGACGCCGAAGGTGTCGAAGGCTTGCATGCCCCACTTCATGAACTGGTAGCGCTCGTTATTGCGCTGGAATTCCAGTTTCATGTTCAGGTCGAGCGCGCCCGGCTCGCGGAAGTGGTCGATGGTGACCGAGTGGTCGACCACCAGGTCGACCGGCACCAGCGGCTCGATCTTCTTGGCATCGACGCCCATCTTGTTGGCGACGTTGCGCATCGCGGCCAGGTCGGCCAGCAGCGGCACACCGGTGAAGTCTTGCAGCACGACGCGGGCCACGACGAAAGGAATCTCGTCGGTACGCTCGGCGGTCGCGCCCCAGTTCGCCAGCTGGCGAACGTGCTCTTCGGTGACCTTCTTGCCGTCGCAGTTACGCAGCACGGATTCGAGGACGATACGGATCGACACCGGCAGGCGCGACAGGTTCACGCCCAGGCTTTCGCCCAGTGCCGGCAGCGAGTAGAACTGGCCCGACTGGCCATCCGCGAGCGGGAAGTCCTTCAGCGTGTTCAGGGTGTTGCGAGACATAAGCTCTCCTTCAGTAGGGTCTCTTGTTATTGCTACTAAATAAATCGTCAGCCAGGGCGACGCGCAGTGTTCCTTGCGTCACCTTTTTGCATCAGCTTTTCTTGTCGTCCAGGGCAGCGGTCACCAGCGGCTTCGACTGCTCGGCGTTCTTGCATTCGTTGGCCAGCTGGCGGTTCAGCTTCGAGTCGAGCAGGATGCCCTTGGCCGGGATACCGATCCAGATCAGGCCATAGTTCTTGTTCTCGAAGCGCAGCGCGCCGGTGGTCGTGCCGACGCGTTCCAGGCGGTGCAGGCGCTTTTTCCAGCGCAGGGCGATGTGCGCGTCGTCTTTTTCGTTGGTGTAGATCGTGATCGCATTGCCCAGCTCGCAGGCGTAGTCGGTGACCTTGGTGTCGGTGATGTCCGGTTCGGCTTCATCGACGGTGGCCGCGACAGCGGCCCCGGCGGCGCCTGCTGCCACGACCGCAGCGGCTTTCTTGCCCTTGGAAGATTTTTTGGTTTGCGCCTTTTTTACAACATCGGCGGCTTTCGGATGGTTCTTTTCAGGTGCTGCCGATGCCGGGGCGGCGCACAGGCCGAGGGCCGCGAGCATGAAAGTGCCGGCGGCGAGGAGGTGTTTGACTGGGGTGGCCATTAGTGGAGTTCCGTTTGGTTGACGATTGCCGCCGCGGATTCAGGCAGCGCCAGGCCGGCCAGCTTCGCGCGCTGCAAAACGGTCCAATAATATCGGTAGCTGGCGCGGTCGTGCAAGCGCCCATGCTGAGCGATCGGTCCCCAATTCGCCGCCATCGCTTCCTGCAGGATGTTGGTGGCTTCGTTCACCTCCGACAGCCTTGGCGTAAACGCCTTGATGATCGGCTTGATCTGGTCCGGATGGATGCTCCACATGCGCGTGAAGCCGAATTCGGCCCCAGCGCGCTGTGCGTCGTTCGCCACAACCGCGCTGTCCTTGATTTCGGTCGTCACATTATGCGAGGCGACCTTGCCGTGCGCATGACATGCCGCAACCATCTCCAGCTTGGCGCGGACAACCAAAGGGTGGGAAAACTGTCCCGGCGTGCGCATCGCGTTGGCGGGAATCGCGCCGTAGTGCGAGGAGACAAAATCCATGATGCCGAACGACAGGCACTCGACCTGGGGCAGGGCGGCGATGTCGTAGGCCTCGCGCAGGGCGCCGTGGGTCTCGACCAGCACGTGTACCGGCAGCGCGGCGCGGCCGGCGGGAATTGCCACCCGGTTGATGATTTCCAGCGCGCGGCGCACGTCGGCCACGCCGTTCGGCTTGGGCAGCACCACGTAGGCCAGGTTGTTGGCGGCGGCGCCGACGATGGCCGTCACGTCGCTCTCGAAGAACGGGCTGTCGATGTCGTGCAGGCGCGCGCCGATGCGTTGATGCCGGTTGTCCTCGCTGTTGATGAGGTCGGCCACCAGTTGGGCGTGCGCGGCTTCGTTGCCGGCGGCGGCGCCGTCCTCGCAGTCGAAGGTGATGTCGAAGACGGGGCCAAGCTCTTGTTGCAGGGCCATCGACTTGCGCATCAGTTTCTCCGAGCCGCAATAATGATCGCAGGCGGGAAGAAGGAGCGGCTGGCGTTTGCCCTGGAATAAAACCTCGGAAGGATGCATGTGTGTTTCGTTGGAAGTGCTTGTAGAAAATGAAGAAGCCGCCGGCCCCTTTCCAGGGGGGCGGCGGCTGCGGCGCACGGTCGGCTTGGCCGGGTCCATGGCGCCGCGCTCGGAAGCTTAGGCCAGCAGGTGGGCCACGCCTTCGCGTTCTTCGGTCAGTTCTTTCAGGGTCAGGTCGATGCGCTCTTGCGAGAAGGCGTCGATTTCCAGGCCCTGCACGATTTTGTATTCGCCGTTTTCGATGGTGACCGGGAAGCCGAACATGGTGTCCTGTGGAATGCCGTACGAACCGTCCGACGGGATGCCCATGGTGGTCCACTTGCCGTTGGTGCCGACGTGCCAGTCGTGCATGTGGTCGATGGCGGCGTTGGCTGCCGAGGCTGCCGACGACAGGCCGCGTGCTTCGATGATGGCGGCGCCGCGCTTGCCGACGGTCGGCAGGAAGGTGTCGCGGTTCCAGACGTCGTCGTTGATCAGCTCTTTCACCGACTGGCCGTCGATGGTGGCGAAGCGGTAATCGGCGTACATGGTCGGCGAGTGGTTACCCCAGACGGCCAGCTTCTCGATCGAGGCGACCGGCTTGCCGGTTTTCGATGCGACTTGCGACAGGGCGCGGTTGTGGTCCAGGCGCAGCATGGCGGTGAAGTTTTTCGACGGCAGCGATGGGGCCGACTTCATGGCGATGTAGGCGTTGGTGTTGGCCGGGTTGCCGACCACCAGCACCTTGACGTTGCGCGAAGCGACGGCGTCGAGCGCCTTGCCTTGCACGGTGAAGATCTGGGCATTCGCTTCCAGCAGGTCCTTGCGTTCCATGCCAGGGCCACGTGGACGTGCGCCGACCAGCAGGGCGTAGTCGACGTCCTTGAAGGCGGTCATCGGGTCGCTGTGGGCGGTCATGCCGGCCAGCAGCGGGAATGCGCAGTCGTCGATTTCCATCATGACGCCCTTGAGCGCCTTCTGTGCTTTTTCGTTGTCGATTTCCAGCAGTTGCAGGATGACCGGCTGGTCTTTGCCCAGCATGTCGCCGTTGGCGATGCGGAACAGCAGGGAATAGCCGATCTGGCCGGCCGCGCCGGTAACGGCAACGCGCAGTGGGGTTTTAGCCATGATGAATCTCCAAAAGTGGGAATGAAAACGGTCGACGCCGAGAATACGCCTGTTTGGGAAAACTGCAATGATACCAAAAGCGGCAAGTATTCAAGTGGATGCCTGCAGCAGAGCGGAGCCTCGAAACGGTGTCAAGACGCTGTCGAGACCTTGTCGAGACGCTGTCGAAACGGGGCGGGCCGCGGGGCGGCAAGCTTCCAATCGACCGCGAGTGTATTCCTCGCCACTTCCACCTGTCAATTGATATCATATGTCTTATATAAGACACATGTCATTGCCATGCGTACACTGGACGGAGCAGGGCTTTCGTGGTGAAATAGCGGTCTATGAATCCCCATTCGTCCAACCCGAGCAACGACGGCACAGGCGGCAACGGCTCGCCGTCGTTCCGGCCGCTGTACCAGCAGATCAAGGCGCTCATCACCCACAGCCTGCAGGCCGGCGAATGGAAGCCGGGCGAACTGATGCCGAGCGAGGTCGAACTGGCGGCGCGCTTCAAGGTCAGCCAGGGCACGGTGCGCAAGGCCATCGACGAGCTGGCGGCCGAGAACCTGGTCGTGCGTCGGCAAGGGAAGGGGACGTTTGTCGCCACCCACCACGAAGAACGCGCTCACTTCCGCTTCCTGAAACTGATGCCCGACGAGGGCGTCCCCCACCATCCCGACAACCGCGTCATCGAGGTCAAGCGCATCCGCGCGCCGGCCGAGGTGGCCCGTTTGCTCGAGTTGAAGGCGGGCGACGCGGTCGTCTACATCAAGCGCGTGCAGTCCTTCGATGGCGCGCCGACGATCCTGGAAGAGCTCTGGCTGCCGGGGCAATTGTTCAAGGGGCTGACGGCGGAGCGGCTGGTGGAATACAAGGGGCCGATGTATGGCCTGTTCGAATCGGAATTCGGCACGCGCATGATCCGCGCGACCGAGAAGATCCGTGCGGTCGGCGCCGACAGCGCGGCCGCGGAATATTTACAGGTGCAAGAAGGCACGCCGCTGCTGTGCGCGGAGCGGGTGTCGTTTACCTATGGCGACAAGGCGGTGGAGTTGCGGCGCGGGTTGTATTCGACGGCGAAGCACCATTACCAGAACGAGTTGTCGTAACGATTGATGGGGTGGCGGCAGTGACCGTACGGTGGGCACCCTGTGCCCACGCGAATGCATGCACCGTGGCTGCTCTCTTCGACGCGGAACACATGATCATCGGCCAACGTTCGCACAAGCGTCTCGTTGGCGCGACGTTCCGCGTGGGCAGTGGGGCTGGCTAAATGCCAGCACCACAAAGTGCCCACCGTACGGGATGCGTTTCGACCGGTCGGTGGGATGCGTTTTGCAGGAATTTGACGGGTCCGAACCGGTCCCGGCAACAATCGCTTCATGCGATTAAAATATGTTGGTTTGGAGAATGCGCCGAACAAAACCCTGTTCCCCGCGCGACTGGCCGATAAACCGGAAACGGTTATTGGTGCGGATCAAAAAATCGGCGAAAATTAAGGGTTAATCACATTTTGTCAGTCAAGGAGGTGTTGTATGTCCGAAGCCATAACAAAGCAGCAAAAGAGGGGACAGCCTATTCGCAATGTCAACATTACCGACATTACGATGAACTATCGCCAGCCGCCGTCGGCGATTGTGTCGATCCTGCACCGTATCAGCGGGTTCGGCATGTTCCTGATGCTGCCTTTCCTGCTCTACCTGCTGCAGGAAAGCCTGCGCTCGGAGATTTCGTTCGCCCATTTCGCCGGGATCGTCGACAACCTGTTCGTCAAGGTCATCCTGCTCGGTTTGTCGTGGGCCTACCTGCACCACTTCACCGCCGGCATCCGCCACCTGTTCATGGATAACCACCTGGCCCTGGACAAGGACGCAGCACAGAAAACCGCACGCTGGGTGCTGGTGATCAGCCTGGCCCTGACCGTCGTCGTCGGCCTGAAACTGTTTGGAGTCTTCTAATCATGGCAAGCAAGAATAATATCGGCCAGCGCCGCCTCGTCGTCGGCGCGCACTACGGCGTGCGCGACTGGCTGGCCCAGCGCATCACCGCGATCCTGATGGTGGTCTACACCGTCATCCTGCTCGGCACCTTCCTGACCGCACAAAATTTCACCTACGAAGGCTGGGCATCGCTGTTCTCGCGCCAGTGGTTCAAGCTGTTCTCGGCAGTCACCTTCTTCGGCCTGTTCTACCACGCCTGGGTCGGCCTGCGTGACATCTGGATGGACTATGTCAAGAACGCCGGCATCAAGCTGTTCCTGCAATGCGCCACGGTGCTTGCGCTGCTGGCCTACGCTGTGTGGACCGTGCAAATTCTCTGGAGTGTTTAATCGTGGCAGCATTTAATTCTGCAATCCCTACCCGCCAATTCGACGTCGTCATCGTCGGCGCCGGCGGTTCCGGCCTGCGCGCCGCACTGCAACTGACCGAAGCCGGCCTGAACGTCGCCGTGCTGTCTAAAGTCTTCCCGACCCGCTCGCACACCGTGGCGGCCCAGGGCGGCATCGGCGCCTCGCTCGGCAACATGAGCGAAGACGACTGGTACTGGCACATGTTCGACACCGTCAAGGGTTCGGACTACCTGGGCGACCAGGACGCGATCGAATTCATGTGCCGCGAAGCACCGAAGGTCGTCTACGAGCTCGAACACTTCGGCATGCCATTCGACCGCAATCCTGACGGCACGATTTACCAGCGTCCGTTCGGCGGCCACACCGCCAACTTCGGCGAAAAGCCGGTACAACGCGCCTGCGCCGCGGCCGACCGTACCGGTCACGCCCTGCTGCACACCCTGTACCAGCGCAACGTCCGCTCGCGCACCCACTTCTTCGTCGAATGGCAAGCCCTCGACCTGGTGCGTAACAGCGACGGCGACGTGCTCGGCGTGGTGGCCCTGGAAATGGAAACCGGCGACGTCATGATGCTGCAAGCGAAGACCACCATCTTCGCCACCGGCGGCGCCGGCCGTATCTTCGCCGCGTCGACCAACGCCTTCATCAACACCGGCGACGGCCTGGGCATGGCGGCACGCGCCGGCCTGCCGCTGCAGGACATGGAGTTCTGGCAGTTCCACCCGACCGGCGTGGCCGGCGCGGGCGTCCTGATCACCGAAGGCGTGCGCGGCGAGGGCGGTATCCTGATCAACTCGAACGGCGAACGCTTCATGGAGCGCTATGCGCCGACCCTGAAGGACCTGGCGCCGCGCGACTTCGTGTCGCGTTCGATGGACCAGGAAATCAAGGAAGGCCGCGGCGTCGGCCCGAACAAGGACCACGTGCTGCTGGACCTGCGTCACATCGGCGCCGACACCATCAAGAAGCGCCTGCCGTCGATCCTGGAAATCGGCCACAAGTTCGCCAACGTCGACGCGACCAAGGAACCGATTCCTGTCGTCCCGACCATTCACTATCAGATGGGCGGCATCCCGACCAACATCCACGGCCAGGTCGTCGCTCCTGACGGCACCGGCGGCCAGAAAATCGTCAACGGCCTGTATGCAATCGGCGAATGCTCCTGCGTATCGGTCCACGGCGCGAACCGCCTGGGCACCAATTCGCTGCTCGACCTGGTGGTCTTCGGCCGCGCGGCCGGCAACCACATCGTCGGCCAGAACCTGAAGGCGCAGGGCAACCGCGCGCTGCCGAAGGACTTCTCGGACTATGCGCTGGGCCGCCTGAATGCGCTGGAAACCTCGACCGGTGGCGAGCGCGTGCAGGACGTCGCCAACGACATCCGCGCCACGATGCAGAAGCACTGCGGCGTGTTCCGTACCCAGGCCCTGATGGACGAAGGCGTGCGCGAGATCATGAAGCTGGACGAGCGCCGCAAGCACATCTCGTTCAAGGACAAGTCGAAGGTGTTCAACACCGCCCGTATCGAAGCGATCGAGCTCGACAACCTGATCGAAGTGGCCAAGGCGACTGTCGTTTCGGCAGCAGCCCGCAAGGAATCGCGCGGCGCCCACGCCCACAGCGACTTCGAGCAGCGCGACGACGAAAACTGGATGAAGCACACGCTGTTCTTCTCGGAAGGCAACCGCCTGGACTACAAGCCAGTCGTGACCAAGCCGCTGACGGTCGATACCTTCAAACCGAAGCCACGTACGTTCTAATCCACGACATACATTGATGAGGGTGCGGTATCAGCTGCGCCCCGACTGAATAGGCAAAACAAATGGCACGCACAGTCCAACTGAAGATCTACCGCTACGATCCGGACAAGGATACGAAGCCTTACATGCAAGACGTTACCGTCGAACTGAAAGACACCGACAAGATGCTGCTCGACGCGCTGCAGCGCATCAAGTCGGACGTCGACGATTCGCTGGCCCTGCGCCGCTCGTGCCGCGAAGGCGTGTGCGGTTCGGACGCGATGAACATCAACGGCAAGAACGGCCTGGCCTGCACCACCAACCTGAACGAGCTGACCCAGCCGATCGTGCTGCGTCCTCTGCCGGGCCTGCCGGTGGTGCGCGACCTGGTGGTCGACATGACCAACTTCTTCAAGCAGTACCACTCGATCAAGCCGTTCCTGATCAACGAGTCGATCAAGCCGGAGAAAGAGCGCCTGCAATCGCCGGAAGAGCGCGAAGAGCTGGACGGCCTGTACGAGTGCATCCTGTGCGCTTGCTGCTCGACTTCCTGCCCGTCGTTCTGGTGGAACCCGGACAAGTTCGTCGGTCCGGCCGGCCTGCTGCAAGCCTACCGCTTCATCGCCGACTCGCGCGACGAAGCCACCAACGAGCGCCTGGACAACCTGGAAGACCCGTACCGCCTGTTCCGCTGCCACTCGATCATGAATTGCACGGACGTGTGCCCGAAGGGCCTGAATCCGAACAAGGCGATTGGCAAGATCAAGGAAATGCTGGTTCGCCGGGCGATTTAAGCTTGATGTTGTTTGCGGCCGGCGACGTGATGCCGGCCGTGATGTGGTGGGTTCGAGAACCCACCCTACGTTCGGTATACGTTCAACGAACGGTTGATCATGTAGGGTGGGCACTCGTGCCCGCGCGGTCCACCGCATGCACATCGAAACGCATGCAAACCGGACACATCCGTCCGCGTAGGTAACAAACAGAACGCACAGCTTACCGTCCGTCCTGCGTCGCAAAAATCGGATATCCTCCGCCTCATTGCGCCTAAATCATTGCAATAAATACAGTAAAAGTACGGTACTGCCGATTAGCGGCAGCCGGAGTATAGTGTTGACCCAACAACGGACTCTAGCGTGGAAACACAGCAAACAGCGCAGCAAGCCGCGCATCAAGCCGACCCTGCCAACCGTGCCCGCCTGCGTTGGCGCGCGCGCCGGGGCCTGCTCGAAAACGACCTGATCCTCACGCGCTTTCTGGATGCGCATGAAGAGACCCTGAGCGACGAAGAAGTCGATGCGCTGACCCGCCTGCTCGACCTGGCGGACAATCCGCTGATGGACCTGCTGCTGGGCCGCGCCGAGCCCGAGGGTGAAACCGACTTGCCGCACGTGCGCGCCCTGGTGGCGCGCCTGCGCCTAGCGTAAGCGAATTTCGTATTCGTTTTATATTTTGTAGATCCACTCCCAAGAAGGAAGTGCCATGAATATCTCTGATACCAAAGCCACCCTGTCGTTCTCCGACGGCAGCCCATCGGTCGACATGCCGATTTACAAGGGCACGATCGGCCCGGACGTCATCGACATCCGCAAGCTGTATGGCCAGACTGGCAAATTCACGTACGACCCGGGCTTCATGTCGACTGCCTCGTGCAACTCGAGCATCACCTACATCGACGGCGACAAGGGCGAGCTGCTGTACCGCGGCTTCCCGATCGAGCAGCTGGCAGTCAACTGCGACTTCCTGGAAACCTGCTACCTGCTGCTGAACGGCGAACTGCCGAACGCCGAGCAGAAAGCCAAGTTCGAGAACACCGTGACCCGTCACACGATGATTCACGAGCAGATGAACTTCTTCTTCCGTGGCTTCCGCCGCGACGCGCACCCGATGTCGGTCCTGGTCGGCACCGTCGGCGCGCTGGCCTCGTTCTACCACGACTCGCTCGACATCAACGATCCGGAACAGCGTGAAATCTCCGCCATCCGCCTGATCGCCAAGATGCCGACCCTGGTCGCCATGGCCTACAAATACTCGGTCGGCCAGCCGTTCGTGTACCCACGCAACGACCTGTCGTACAGCGCGAACTTCATGCACATGATGTTTTCCAATCCATGTGAAGAGTACAAGGTCAACGACGTTCTCGTGCGCGCCCTGGACCGCATCCTGATCCTGCACGCAGACCACGAGCAGAACGCATCGACCTCGACCGTCCGCCTGGCCGGCTCGTCGGGCGCGAACCCGTTCGCCTGTATCGCTGCCGGTATCGCCTGCCTGTGGGGCCCTGCCCACGGCGGCGCCAACGAAGCGGCCCTGACCATGCTGAAGGAAATCGGCTCGGTCGAGAACATCCCGGCCTTCATCGAGAAGGTCAAGGACAAGAACTCGGGCGTGAAGCTGATGGGCTTCGGTCACCGCGTGTACAAGAACTTCGACCCGCGCGCCAAGCTGATGCGCGAAACTTGCCACGAAGTGCTGGAAGAACTGGGCCTGCAAGACGACCCGCTGTTCAAGCTGGCCATGGAACTGGAACGCATCGCCCTGGAAGACGAATACTTCGTGTCGCGTAAACTCTACCCGAACGTCGACTTCTACTCGGGTATCGTGCAATCGGCACTGGGCATCCCGGTCTCGCTGTTCACCGGTATCTTCGCAATGGCCCGTACGATTGGTTGGATTGCGCAGTGGAACGAAATGATTGCCGATCCAGAACAGAAGATCGGCCGTCCGCGCCAGCTGTTCGTTGGTTCGCCGGTGCGCGACGTGCCGTCGATCGACAAGCGTTAATCAGGTTTTCGAAGTACACAAAAGCGAGCCTGCGGGCTCGCTTTTTTCATGGGCGTCCGCTGTGCGTTGACGGAACGGGCAGGGTGGTTATACTGGACGGGCACGCTGGTTTCGTACGGTGGGGTGTCGAACCCACCGTGTACGAACTGGACGGGCACGCTTCTTTTCGTGGGGTGGGTTCTCGAACCCACCGTGTACGAACTGGACGGCACGCTTCTTTTCGTAGGGTGGGTTCTTGAACCCACCGTGTACGAACATAGGCCAACATGCATCGATCGAGACAGACCGGTGGGTTCGAGAACCCACCCTACGCCCAATGAACCTGACCAGCAAACGCCAGCGCCGTGATGCATCCTTCTTCGAAGGAGGCTTCCATGCGCCTGTGCGTTTCGCCATCATCCTGTCCGCGCGAGATTCCGCCTGGCTCTCCCGGGCTCGGTGAGGACCATCCGCCCGGCGCCACGCCAGGCCGTCCTCTCCGAGCCTCTCCATCGTTCCGACCATCGCCTGTCAGCGCAGGCGGGTTCTTTCATTGGCCGCCCAGACCCCTTCGCGGCCACAGACATTGGAGTACAACATGAGCATCAACATCGCGAGACCGAACATCGTCGTCTCATCGCTGGACATGGAGCGCCTCGAAGCGCTGATCGATTCGCTGCCGGCCGCCCAGGCCGACAATTGCGCCGCCTTGCTGGAAGAGCTGGCGCGCGCCGAGCTGGTGGAACCCGAGGCCATGCCGCCGGACGTGGTGAGCATGAATTCGCGCGTGCGCTTCGTGCTCGACGACGCGCTTGACCCCATCGAGATGACGCTGGCCTACCCGAAGGACGTGAACGGCGCGGCGGACAAGCTGTCGGTGCTCACGCCGATCGGCAATGCGCTGCTCGGCCTGAAGGCCGGCGACAGCATCGCCTGGACGCGGCCGGACGGCGACTCCTGCCAGGTGCGGGTGGTCGAGGTGGTGTACCAGCCCGAGCGTGCGGGCGAGCTGCACCGCTGAGTCTTCATTTGCACTTGCCGCGTAGCTTGGCCACGGCAATGAAGGGCAGGGCCAGCACGCCACCGAGGAAGAAGGTCGGCTGCCGCTTCAGGCCGTCCGCGTGCAGGCAGTCCGGCACCCTGGCTTCCGAGAACTCGCGCCCGAAACTGTCGTAGGGCGTGGCGGACATCGTGTCGTTCTCGTAGCGGCGCGGGTTTTCCCAGGTGGTGTCCAGCGTTTCCTTGACTGCCTTGCGGATGGCGTCGTCGCTGATGCGGCTGCGCAGGGTGGCGCCCGGTTGTTGCGGCGTCGTTGCAGCTTGTGTCGCAGGCCGCAGTTCGGACTGGACCACCGGCAGCGGCTCGGCACGGGCAGCCAGGGAAAGACAGAGCAGGCAGATAGCGAAATGGCGCATGAACAGCTCGTCAGACGTGATGTTGCCTAATGTACACGAACTCTGCCGGCCGTGCTGAATTGGCAATCCAGCAAGCATATGGCTGTGTACAATCTATACTTTCAGTCAACGGAAAGTTTCCATGAAACGCCTGCTGCTCGCCTGCTGTCTGCTGTTCTGCTCCCTGGCCGCGCAAGCGGATGCAGCCCTGAAGCGCCAGGTCGACGCGTTTGTCGACCGCTGGCACGACGACGCAGCCCATGCCCGTCCGGTCTACTTCGACAAGATCGCGAAAGACGGCATCTACATCGGCACCGACAAGACCGAGCGCTGGCGCCGCGACGAGTTCAAGGCCTGGGCCCAGCCTTATTTCAAGGGCAAATCGGCCTGGGCCTTCAAGACCATCAAGCGCAACGTGTACGCCTCAGGCGACGGCTCCATGGTCTGGTTCGACGAACTGCTGGATACGCAAATGGGCGTGTGCCAGGCCAGCGGTATCATGCGGCGCAAAGGCGGCAGCTTCGAGATCGTGCACTACCAACTGTCGATGGCGGTACCGAACGAAGTGGGCGGGCAGGTGACGCGCCTGATCAAGGACTTCGAGGCCAAGGATGGCTGGAAGGGCAGCAAACGCTGAAAGCGCCGTGTGGTAAGGTGATGCCCCCGATGAAATCCACCTGGCGTCACCCGTGAGCAATACCACTTCCACTCCCGCCTCCACTTCTTACGTCGGCCGCTTCGCCCCATCGCCCACCGGCCCGCTGCACGCCGGCTCGCTGGTGGCGGCGCTGGCCAGCTACCTCGATGCGCGTGCCCACCACGGCGAGTGGCTGGTGCGCATCGAGGACATCGACGAAGGCCGCAGCGTGGCCGGCGCCGACATGGCGATCCTGGCGCTGCTGGAATCGCTCGGCATGGTGTCGGATCGCGAAGTGGTGTGGCAAAGCCGGCGCAAACCGCTGTACGAAGCCGCCGCGCAGCAGCTCGGCCAGCACGCCTATCCCTGCGGCTGCAACCGCCGCGAAATCCTCGACTCGCGCCTGGGCGTGGCGCCGGACGGCGCGGCGATCTATCCCGGCACCTGCCGCCACGGCCTGGCGCCGGGCCGCACGATGCGCAGCCTGCGCCTGCGCGTGCCGGATACAGGTGCGGATGGCGTCACCTTCACCGACCGCTTCATGGGCACTCTGACCCAGCATCTGGCGCTCGACTCCGGCGACTTCGTCCTGAAGCGCGCCGACGGCTACTGGGCCTATCAACTGGCGGTGGTGGTCGACGATGCCGACCAGGGCGTGACCGACATCGTGCGCGGTGCGGATTTGATCGACTCGACCGCGCGCCAGATCTACCTGCAAACCCTGCTCGGGGCGCCGACGCCGCGCTACCTGCACGTGCCGGTGGTGCGCAATGCCGCGGGCGAAAAACTGTCGAAACAGACCGGCGCGCTGGCCGTGCTGCCGGGCGACGAGCCAGCCGCTGTCCAAGCCTTGTTCGATGCCGCGCGCTTCCTCGGCCTGCCAATGGATCGCCCCGGCACGCTCGCCAGCTTCTGGCGTGCGGCGATACCCGCCTGGTCAGCCATGCTGGCCGAGCGGGAGGGGCGTACTTCTCCTTAGGCGCGGCGCCGGCGCGCCATCATCCCCAGGCCGGCCAGGCCCATCCCCAGCATGCCCCAGGTAGCCGGTTCCGGAATCGGCGCCGCCACCAGGAAGCCGCGGATCTCGCCGGCCGGGTAGCGCGCGGTGTGGATGTTGAGGTAAGCCTCGTTCGACGCGATGGCGTCGATCAGCGCGGCGCCGGCCGAGGCCGGGGTGCCGCCAAAGGCCGCCAGGAAGGCCGGGTCGTAGATGGTGGCGTCGCTCAGGTCGAAGGATGCGCTGTAGCTGCCCGACGTGACTCCCAGCGGAAAATCGGTAAAGGGAATCGCGATCGGCGACACGCCGGTAAAGGCGGCTGTTGTGCAGCAGTGGATGTGCGCCATCGTGGTCCCGGTCAGCAGGTCCTGGAAGGGCACGTCGGCGGTCATGATATCGCCGTCGAGCGTGAAGGTGGCGACGCTGGAGCCGGGGGAGCCGTTCGGCGGGCTTTCGGCCGGTCCGCTGGCGACGGCCCGGATGACACTCGTCTGGGCCTGCGCCAGCGCGGGAGCGCAAGCCGCGGCAGCGGCCAGCGCCAGGATGGATAAACTGCGTTTCATGGTATACCTCCTGATCAGGAAAGAAACCAACGCGCCACGACGTGACGCCGCATAAAAACTAGCATGTTGGCTGCAGGGGTAACACACGGTACGGATGGGCAAAGGCTGCTGAGCAATTAGCTCGTGCGGAAGGGAAGAATTCCGTTGGATATGATTCGATTACGGGGCATGTGGCCCTGAAATCGAATCATTTTTACAACATGTGGGTGGGCCTTATTTTTTCTTCTGGATCGTGATCTCGCCATCGGCTTCGAGGAAAGCGCACTGCATGTCGGAGCGTTCGCAATCGGCGGCGCGCAAGGCCTGGTCCAGGTCTTCGGCCGTGATGCGGCAATGGCGCACCACCTTGTCGAAGAAGACGCCGTCGCGGCCGATCAGCACCGCCGTGCCGTCGAGCAGCACCGACATGCGCCGGCTGTAGGCGGAAACCATCGCCACCGCCGTATTCAGCACGATCAGGGTGGCGGCGATGATCAGGCCGCCCGAGAGGGAATCGTCGCCGCCGGAGAGCGAGTTCGACACCGCTTCCGACAGCAGCATCACCACCAGCAAGTCGAAAGGCGTGAACTGCCCCACGGTGCGCCGGCCCGAGATGCGTACCATCACCAGCAGGACCAGGTAGACCACCGCCCCGCGCACGATGAATTCCCACCACGGCAAATCCATGTCGAACATCGCTTCCCCCGAATGCACGCTGATGGGGCGATTCTAATCATTTTGTTAACATGGTGCCGTTCGGTTCGGCAGGTCAGGGCGCGTTACTCGCGGTGGTAGCTGCGCATGCGGAACACCATCGTTCCTTTGCTGCGTTCGCAGAAGCCGCTCATGGTTTCGCCTGGCGACAGTGTCCGGCTCAGGCGAGCGCCGGGCTGCTTGTTGGCACAGGCGGCATGCAGCTCGTCGGGGATAGCGGGCAGGGGCGGCGGCGCGGGTGGCGCAGGTGGCGCCGGGACGGCTGGTTCCGCAGGTGCGGCGGGAGCGGCCGGTGGGGCCGGCGGTGCGGGCCTGGCCGGCGGCGCGGGCGGGGCGGGGGGCGCTGGTGGCGCGGGCATCTCGGCACAGGGGCCGCTCCTGGCCGGCTTGCATTCGATGTGGACGCCAGCCTGGCTGGCGCCGGCGGCGCAGAGCAGGAAGAGCAGGGTGATGGCGCGTGGCTGGAACATGAATTTCTCCTCGGGTGATTGAGCAAGTACCTCATCCTGCCTGCGCAATGTGGAGAAAAAATGGAGCCTGCCGCGCAGACTACAAATCGTAGCGGTAGCCCAGCCCGTAGATCGAGCGGATCGCTTCCAGGCCCGGCGCGGCGGCGTCGATTTTGCGGCGCAGGTTTTTCACGTGGCTGTCGATGGCGCGCTCGGTCACGTCCAGGTCGTCCTGGCGCAGCAGGTCCAGCAGCTGCGCGCGCGTGAACACCTGGCCCGGACGCCGCGCCAGCGCCGCCAGCACCTCGAATTCGCTGGGCGTGAGCGCCAGCGCCTGGCCGTGGATGTGGGCGCGGCGTGCGCTTGTATCCACGTGCAGGGCCGGCGCCGGCGAGCGGGTCGACATCGCCGCGCGGCGCAGGATGGCCTTGATGCGGGCCACCAGTTCGCGCGGGCTGAAGGGCTTGCACAGGTAGTCGTCGGCGCCCGTTTCCAGTCCCAGCAGGCGGTCGATTTCTTCAACGCGCGCGGTGACCATGATGACCGGCACCGTGGAGAACGCGCGCAATGCGCGGCACAGCGCCAGGCCGTCCAGGCCGGGCAGCATCAGGTCGAGCACCACCAGGGCGGGCGGCGCGCGGCGGATCGCGTCCAGCGCCTCTGCGCCGTCGTGGAAGACCTCGGGCTGGTAGCCGGCGGCGCGTACGTAGTCGGCGACCAGCGCCGCCAGTTCCGGCTCGTCCTCGACGATGGCGATGCGGTTCATGCCGCCTCCAGCGGCAGCGACACCGTCACGCGCAAACCCTTCAGCGGCGAGTGCGCAAAGGCGAGCGTGCCGCCCTGCGCTTCGACCAGGCGCCGGCACAAGGCCAGGCCCAGTCCCGCGCCGCCGCCGGCACGGCTGCGCGAGGCATCGACCCGGTAGAAGCGCTCGCCTAAACGCGCCAGCGCGTCGTCGGGCACGCCGGGCGCGCTGTCGTCGACGGCGAGGACCAGGCAGCGGCCGACTGCCTGCGCGGACAGCGCCACCCGCCCGCCGGCGCTTGTGTAGCGCAGGCTGTTCTCCAGCAGGTTGCGCAGCACCTGGCGCATGCGGTCGGGGTCGGCCACTACGGGCGTGTTCGACGGCGGCGGCTGCAGCTCGAGCGCCAGGCCGGTCGCGGCAAAGCGGCTGCCGAAGCCGGTGGCTTCTTCTTCGGCCAACGCCCACAAGTCGACCCGCTCCTGCCTGCATTCGAGGGCGCCGACGTCGGCCCGCGCCAGCGCATACAGTTCGTCGATCAGGCGGTTCAGGGCCAGCACCTGGCGCAGCATGGCCGCGACATGCGCCGGGTCGGCCTGGCGTACGCCGTCCTGGATCGCTTCCAGCTGCGCGCGCAGCACGGCCAGCGGCGTGCGCAGTTCGTGCGAGGTGTCGGCTACCCACTGGCGGCGCGAACGCTCGGCGTCGTCCAGGCGCGCCGCCAGCAGGTTGAAGTGGTGGGCCAGTTCGCCCAGTTCGTCGCTGCGTTCGACCGGCAGGCGCGTGTCGAAGCGGCCGTCGGCCAGCGCCTGCGCGCCGAGCGCCAGGCGGCCGATGGGACGCCGGAAATGCAGCGCCAGCAGGCTGGCCGCCAGGGCGCTGAGCAGCACGCCCGCGCCGACGATCGGCCACAGGCTGGCGCTCAGGCCTTCGAGGAAGGCGTAGGCCAGGGCGTCGGTCGGCCCGCTGCTGCGCGCCACCGCCAGGTAGCCAACGGTGAGGCCATCGACCAGGATCGCGCGGCGCACGAGGGGCAGGGCACCGGGCGGACGGCCCGCCAGCCAGGCGCCGCCGGCGTCGAGCAGGGTGACGCGTTCCTGCAGGCCGGCGCCCGGCATGCCCGGCGCCGTCGGCGGCAAGGGGGGCAGGGGCGGCAAGGGCACGGCTGGCGGCGCGGGCGGGGCAACAGGAGAGGGCGGAGGCGGCGGGGATGCCGGCGAAGCGGGCGTAACAGGGGATAAGGGAGATGCGGGCGCAGCAGAAGCGGCAGGCGCAGCAGGCGCAGCAGGCGCAGCAGGCGCAGCGGCGGCGGCCGGCAAGGCAGGCGCAACCGGAGCGACCGCGCTCGTGCGCACCGCCTGCTGGCGCGCGAGTTCCTCGCTCAGCCAGCCGCGGCGCGCCGTATCGCGGCGCGGCACGAAGCGCCAGCTGCCGGCATCGGCATAGCGGCGCGCCAGGTCGTTCGACAAGCCTTCCAGCCGGTCGAGTTCGATCTGCACCGCGTAATCGCCGAAGCCCTCCAGCACGGTCTGGCGCAGCAGCCAGACGGCGCTCGCCGTCACGGCCAGGATGGCCAGCAGGACCGAGAGAAACAGACGCAGGCCGATCGAGATCTTCAAGACGCAACCGTATCAGGAGTGAAAGCAGGCCATTCTAGGTCATCAAGCGGGCGCCGGACAAAAAAAACGCCCTGCGCCGCGAGGGCGAGGGCGTCAAACCAGCAAGGAGGTTGCTGTACTTGTAAAGCGTGAAGCTAGTGCTTAAAAGCGGAAGTTCGCCGTCAGGCTGGCCGAACGCGGCGTGCCCGGGGTGTAGCGATAGCCGCTCTTGTTGATGTTGGCCACGTAGTGCTCGTCGCCCAGGTTGTACACGTTCAGGCGCAGGTCGATGTTGCGGTTGATGGCGTACGAAGCCATGGCATCGAAGACCCAGTACGACTCGGTGTAGGCCGGGGTGCCGACGGCGCCGTCGGTGCCGCGCAGCAGCCCGTCGTTGAAGCGCGCGCCGCCGCCGATCTTGACGCCCATCGGCAACTGGTACGAGGTCCACAGGTTGAACGACTGCTTCGGCGTGTAGGTCAGCTCGTTGTCGCCATTGGCGGTGAGCAGGCGGCCCGACTCGATGCTGGTGTCCATGTAGGTGTAGCCCGCGCTGACCAGCCAGTTGCGCGCCAGTTCGCCGGTCACGCCCAGCTCCACGCCCTGCACCTGCTTCTTGCCGGTCTGCGACCAGGTCAGGTCGACCGGATCCTGCTCGACCTCGTTCTTCACTTCGGTGCGATACAGGGCCGCGCTCAGGCCCAGCTTGCCCTTGAACAGATCGAGCTTGCCGCCGAGTTCATAGGTCAGGGTTTCCTGCGGATCGTAGATCGGGTTCTGGGCGCTGTTGACGTTGCCCGAGACCGTGAAGTTCGAGCCTGGCGGCAGCTTTGAGCTGGCGGCCAGCGCGTACACGCTGCTCCAGGCGGTCGGCTTGTACAGCACCGACAGCTTGCCGTTGAAGACCGTGTCGCCGATGCTGAAGTGGGTCGGCGTGAGCGTGGTCGTGGTGCCGGTCGTGGCTGCCGTCACCGCGGTGTAGTCGCCGCTGAAGTGGTCGGCGCGGATGCCGCCGTTGACGATCCAGTTCTCGCCGATCTTGATGGTGTCGAAGACGTAGGCGCTTTGCGTGTCGATCTCGCCTTCGTTGAAGGCGCCGGTGCGGCGTGGCGCCAGGGCGGTGACGGCGACGCCGGCGTCCGGGTTGTACAGGTTCGCGGCCGGCAGGGTGCCCAGGCCGGTCAGGCCGTAGGTGATCTGCTTTTCGCTGGTGAACTCGATGCCGGTCACCAGGGTATGGCGCAGCGAGCCGGTGTCGAACATCGAGGTCAGCGCGGTCTGGTTGGTCAGGATCTTGTTTTCCTGGTCCTTCACGGTACGGGTGTTGCGCACCAGGGTCCAGGTGGAGGAATCGGTGCGGTTCACCAGCGTGACGTTGGCGCCGCTGGCGAGGAAGGCCGACAGCAGGTAGTCCTGGCTGGTGCGGCCATAGCGCGAGATGCTGTGCAGCCTGAGGTTCGGCGAGAAGTCGTGCTCGACGCGGACGGTTGCCATGTCGGCCTTGACCTTGTCGTAGTCGCTGTTCGAGCCGTAGAAGTTCTTCGGATCGACGGCCGGGGCGGTCGACAGTTCCGGCTTGTTGACGCGGTCCGGGCTGGTGTAGCCGGGCAGGCCGACGGTCGGCACGCCGCCGTCCGGGATGTTGTCCTGGTTGACGTGCAGGTAGTCGAGCACCACGCGGGTCGGGCCGTTCAGGCCGAAGCCGATGCTCGGCGCCACCGCCCAGCGCTTGTCGGTGACCACGTCGCGCGCGGCGCGGCCGGAGTCCTGGGCCATCACGTTGATGCGCGCCGCGATGCCGCTCTCGGCGTTGATGACGCGGTTGACGTCGGCCGTGACGCGCTTCTGCTTGGCGCTGCCGCCGGTGAGCGAGGCGCTCGAGATGTCGTCGAGACGGGCTTTTTTCGTGACCAGGTTCACCGAACCGGTTGGCGAGCTGCGGCCATTGTCGGTGCCGGCCGGGCCCTTCACGACGTCGATCTGTTCCAGGTTGAAGACGTCGCGCGAGATCGAGCCGACGTCGCGCACGCCGTCCACGTAGATGCTGCCCGAGCTGTCGAAGCCGCGCATGAAGATGGCGTCGCCGGTGTTGGTGTTGCCGTTCTCGCCGAGGAAGAAGGCGCCGACGCCAGGGGTATTGCGTAGCGCTTCGGTCAGGGTCAGGGCGCCTTGCTGCTCGATCAGTTCCTTCTTGATGACCTGCACGGTCTGTGCGGTGTCGACCAGCTTTTCGGTGTACTTCGGCGACGAGGCGCGTTCGGCCTTGAAGTCGTTTTCGGTCTTGCCGACGATTTCCACTTTCGATACGGGACCGGTGACTTCGTCCGGCGCCGGCGGCACGGTGTCGGCAGCCTGGGCCGCGAGCGGCAGCAGCATGGTCGCCAGCGCGGCGCTCATTTGTTGTTGTAAACGGCTGTGCCCGTGCTTGCGGCTCTTGATTGCTTGCATGTCTGTTCCTGTTCTTCTCTCAGTTTTATGAAACGCCGTCATCGGACCAAGGCGTGTTTTTGTGCACTGGTCAACATTCTAGTAAGCATTTTTAAATTTGTAAATGAGAATTGTTATCATTCGCGTTCGTATGTCTAAGTATTTACCCGGCGTGGGTGAAAAGCATTGTGTTTGACCAAGAGCGAAGCGAAATACAGGGGTGAGGCGTGTTAAAAATGCAACGGCGGTGTCGGCCGCTTCCAGGCTTGATAAGGATTTCCACCGAAGCCAGTCCAGGCTGCCTGCCCGATATCGCGTTTGTCAAAGGAGCAACAATTTCGTACACTCAGCCGTGCGGTCACTCGCAAAGGCATTCGCCCGCGCCAGATGATCGAGAATGACGGCATACACCGTGACATCGAACCGACAAGCACCCAGGCAGGCCAGCGCATGATGATCGTCCCCAGCTTCTGGGCCGAGGCACGGGCCCAATATCGCCGCAAAGGCAAGCAGATCACGGTTCGGCGTTTCGGCTGGTCCGACGCCAGCCAGGACGACGCGCAACGAAATGCCCAAGGGCGTGTCGACGAGGCGCTGGCGCGTGCTGTTTCTGGCGAGTCCTTGCCGCGCCGCGAGCGCAAGGTGCCGTACAACGGCGGCGACGGGCTACCGATCCGGGAGGAAGTGGTCGACCGCATCGGCGAGACCGTCATTACCCGCAATGCCTACGGCGCACGCTGCATGAATACGCCCAACGTGCTGTTCGTCGATATCGATTTCAATGATGGCCCTGGCAAGCGCATGGTCTGGGGCACTGCACTGGTCCTGCTCGCAGCCAGTGCGGTCATGCTGGTGCTGATGGCAGCGGCCGGCAAGAGCATCGGCAGCTTGTTGGCAGCGGCTGCGGTCGGCGTGCTGCTGACCCTGGTGCTGTCGGCCACCATTGCGCAGCTTGTCCATCGCCTGGCCGTCCGGGCCCGGGGTGGGCCGGAGGCGATCGCCCGCAAGAATATTCTGCGGTTCATGGCCACGCGTCCGGACTGGCTGGTCCATCTCTACCGTACGCCCGCGGGCTTCCGCCTGCTCGCGACCCACCGCCTGTTCGATCCGCTCGACGCCGAAGTGGCCGCGTGTTTCGAGGCATTGGCCACCGATCCTGTGTACGCGGCCATGTGCCTGAATCAGCACTGCTTCCGGGCACGTGTGTCGGCCAAGCCATGGCGCATTGGTATCGGGGACCATATCAGGCCACGGCCCGGCACCTGGCCGGTATCGCCCGAGCGGCTACCGGCACGGCGTGCGTGGCTGGAACGGTATGACCGCGCAGCCGCAGGCTTTGCCGCCTGCCGCTTTATCGAGTCGATCGGCAAGGGCGCCAGCGATCCGGCTGCACAAGCGGTAAAACAGTTGCACGATGAACTGAGCCGGGCACACTCCACGCTGCCGATTGCCTGAGCGGGCGTGTTGCATCGGCTGACCAGCCGATTTCTCGGCTTCTACGCGAGGGCGGCAGCGAGTATCCGCTCCATGTCTGGTCCGGCATCCTCGCAATTGGCCAAGTGGATGATCGAGGTGCGGCTTTGCGGAAGCCGGACAATCAAGGTACTGAACCCCCACAGGCCGCCGCCATGGAACACGACGTCCTGGCCATATCTGTGCGTCAGCTCCAGGCCGAATCGGTAGTCATGGACTGTGCCGTCCAGGAAGGGAGATGGCTGCAGCATTGCATGCAGCAGGCTCGATTTGTCGGACCACTGGCGATGCCATTCCGCTTCCCAACGCAACAGATCGGCGATGCTGCCGTACATGCCGCCATCGCCGACCGTGTTGGCGTTGCCCAGATGCTGCTTGTAGCCGAAGGGGCGAGAGGCGTCGGTCTCGTAACTGGTTACCCGATGTTCAATGACATTGAATCGGTCGTCATCGAAACCAAGGCGATGGATGCCGAGTGGTTCGAACAGGATCGTTTTGGCGTACTTCGTCAGCGATATTCCGCTCAGGCGTTCGACCAGGGCGGCAAGCAGGATGTAGTTGCTGTTGCTGTAGCGGTGCCCGGTCTGTGCCGGGCACTCGACCGTGTTCATGCGGGCAATCAGTCTGAGGATGGTGTCGTTGTTGAAGTAGTCGGCTTCGTGCCCGCCCAGTTGGCATTGCAGGAATTGGAAATAGTCCGGGATGCCGCTGCTGTGATTCAGCAAGCTTCGCAACGGGAAGGCCTGTTCGAATTGCGCCAGTTCGGGCAGGTGAAGGCAGACGTCGTCATCAAGGCCGATAAGCCCGTCACGCACCAGGGCCATGACACAGGCCGCTGTGAATTGCTTCGATTCCGATGCCAGGTAATAGGCCGAGTCGCGCGACAATGGCACGTTCAGTTCGAGCGACGCCAACCCATGGTGGCGTTCGAACACCGTTTCTGCATCGCGCAGGACTGCGACACTGAAACCCGGGCCGTGTAACGGCAAGCATGCTGTCAACTGTCCATAATAATTCCAGAGTTCCTGCACAGGGCCTCAGCCTGGTTGTTGAAGAAAGCTGAGATTGTATGCGCCGGATGCGCACTTGGTATCAAAGAAATACTCGGGCGAATACCGTTTTGGGTTAGTTGCAAACGCTACAATTGTTCGCAATCGGCACCAGTCCATGGAATCCAGCGCATGAATAGCGAATTCATCACTTCTGTTCCCTACCTGCACACGGAACGGCTCACGCTCCGCGAGTGTCGACGCGAGGACTTCGACGCATTCGCAGCGCACCTGGCCGATCCTGTCAGCTCGGCCCACCTGGGTCCGGCCGACCGTCATGCCGCCTGGCGAATCTTCTGTTCACAGGCAGGACTATGGCTTATCGATGGCGCTGGATGGTGGGCTGTCGAGGACAAGGAAACGGGTCAAGTCGTCGGGACTGTTGGCGCGTTCTTTCGCGAGGAATCCACGGTAATGGAACTGGGCTGGAATACCTATCGTGCCTTCTGGGGCCGGGGCTTCGCGAACGAAGCGGCTGCAGCCGCCGTGGATTATGCGTTCGAGATCCGGCGCGAACCGACAGTCCGGGCGCTTATTGCATCGGCCAATGAATCGTCGCTGCGCGTTGCCAGGCGCCTCGGCCTGACTGGCCGTCGAAGAAGCCGACATGGGCGTTGTAGTCGAGCCCGATATACTCGAAGGCAGCCTGGCCGCTGGCGTTGATGTGGGTGACCAGCGCCTGGAAGGGCACCAGGTTGACGATGCCGTACACGTCGGCAGGGGCCTTGGACGCATGTGCGTCCTGCGCGCTGTTCGCCGGCTGCGCGGCCCGGGTCCCATCGTCGAATCCCGCCAGGTGCGCGGCGAGCACCAGTCCGCCTGCTGCGCGAAGGGCCTTGTTTCTCAGGAGTTGCATGTAAGCCTCTCATGGTGTTCGCGCATGCGCGATGCATGGCGTTCGACCAATGTAGGCAGTCGCCTGGCCGCAGAAGACGAGTTGTATCAAGGACGAGGCGGAATCGGAGTCTTCCGGCTGCATGCTCGGAAGGCGCCGTGCAGCGCGGGCAAGTTCAGTCTGCAGCCGGCTCCTTGCCGGGGGCTTTCGCATAGGTGCCGCGCAGGCCCATCGGATTGTCGTCGATGCTCAGCCGGCCCTCGCTGGACGACAGACTCAAGGACTTGAACGGCGCCGCCTGCAGTTCGCCGGGATTGAGTACCACGAAGCCGGCGACGCGCTTGCGGGCCCGCTCGGCAGGCAGGTCGAACCAGACCCACTCGTCCTTGCTGTTGGCACGGCGCAGGCCGGCGCGCTTCCAGGTTTCGCTGGCGGGCATCGGCACGATCGCGTCGCCGTTCGAACCGCTGACCGCCGTGGCCTTGCGGCCGGAACCGCTTTCGAACTGCACCTCGACCCCAGCCACCGGGCCTTCCGTCGGTACGCCGACGATGGCGGCCCAGATGTCCTTGCGGGGTTCCTTCTTGACAGAGAACTCGGCTTCCGTGAACAGCCGGAACTTGCCTGGCCGCGGTACGTGCGGTGTGAGGACGATGCGCTTGCCGTCGCGCTTCCAGGTGCCGTGCGCCATCATGTCGGTGGCGCCGTACGCCAGCATCCAGTCGAACTCGCCCGACTTTTTCAGCACCAGTTCGGAGCCGACTTCGGTCATGCCGCTCAGGTAGTAGTGGCCTGTGGGATCGGTGGTGTCGGCGGCATTGGCGGTGGCGGCCATGCTGCCGAAAAGGCAGGCGCTAGTCAGGACGAGTTTCGAAAGAAAACGCATGGAATCCTCACGGTAAGGCAACGCAGGGGATAGGTCTGGCACTGAAGAACGGCTCCAGGTTGCGAGCTCAGCCATACTATGCCGCAGCACACGCTTCGCTGTCGCCACCCTGGAATGACACTGTCAAGGCCCAAGTTCTTCACAGAAACTGTGGATAAACTTGTGCGTCACTGCCATTGCAGCAGTTCAAGTAATTGATTTCAAAAGAAATCTGCTGCGCGCCTCGGAATCGGGCAGCGCAGCCTTTATGCACAGCATCCGCTGTCTTCAGTAGACGTCGCGGCGGTAGCGGCCCTGGGCGGCGAGCTCGTCCAGTGCGTCCGCGCCGAGTGCGCTCGCGAGTGCCTCATGCACGCCCGTCGCCATGCCTTGCAGGCTGCCGCAGACATAGATGGCGGCCCCGCGCGACATCCACTCGCGCAATTCGGCACTGCGCTCGGCCAGGGCATGCTGCACGTAGCGTGGCCCCTCGGCATCGCGCGAGAAAGCGAGGTCGAGGCGCGCCAGTTGGCCGGCCTGAACCCAGTCCTGCAGTTCGTCGCGGCACAGGAAGTCGTGCGCGGCATTGCGCTCGCCGAAGACCAGCCAGTTGTCGAGCGCACCCGCGTCGATACGCGCCTTCAGGTGGGCGCGCAGGCCAGCCAGGCCGGTGCCGTTGCCGATCAGGATCAGCGGCCGCGTCGCGTTCTCGCCGAGGCGGAAGCGCGCGTGGGTGCGCACGCGTAGGGCGATCGTGTCATCGAACATGGCATCCCGGCAGAGCCAGCCCGATGCGGCGCCGGCGCTGCCGTCTTCATGGAATTGCAAGCGCACCAGCAGTTCCAGCTTGCCCTCGCGCGGGATCGAGGCGATCGAGTATTCGCGCGGCAGCTCGGGATCGCTTGGGGCGCACACCTGCACCAGGTCGCCGGCTTCCCAATCGGGCAGCACGCCGTCGCGCGGGGCCAGGGCGATGCGGTACAAGGGGGCGCCGGCGCTGCCCGCGTTGAGCAGACTGCGTTCCAGGATGCACCATTGGCCGTAAGCCGGCGCTTCCCAGTCCGGCGCGTCACTGGTGCCGGCCAGGTGGCTGAGTTGGTGCTGCCAGTTGGCGATGGCCTCGCCGTTGGCGCGGTCGACCTCGATGCGCTCGAACAGCTGCGTGGCGCCGCGTTCGTGCAGCCAGGCGTCCAGCGACCGGCCGAAGCCGCAGTAATTCGTATAGCTGCTGTCGCCCAGGGCCAGTACGCCATAGTGCAGCTGCGAGAGGTCCGGCTCGCTGCCCATCGTCACACCGGCAAAGCGCGCGGCGGAATCGGGAGCGTCGCCCTCGCCATAGGTGCTGGCGATGAACAGGGCGCGCGTGGCGCCGCTCAGCGCCGCCGGATCGAGCGATGACATGCACACGGCGCGCGCCTGCAGGCCGCCGGTACCGAGGGTGGCGGCGGTCTGCTGGGCCAGGTATTCGGCATTGCCGGTCTGGCTCGCGTAGACCACGAGCCAGTCGCCTTCCTCAGGCGCGGGAGCTGGCACGGCTTTCGGCCGGCGCAGCAGCGTGGCGCACAGGCCGCCGTAGGCAGCCAGCAGGGTCAGGGCGCTGCCCCAGCGCATTGGGTCGATGGTCATCATTGCAGCATGGCGCGATAAGCGTTGGTGGTGACTTCTTCCAGTCCATGGTCGCGGCGCAGCAGCAGGCGCGCTGCCAGGCCGCGTGCCTCGGCAAAGGCCAGGCCGGCCTCGGCGCCGAGGACGGTGATGGTGGTGGAGAGGGCGTCGGCGGCCATGCAGGTGGGTGCAAGCACGGTGGCCGAGGCGACGTCATTGGCGATCGGGTAGCCGCTGCGTGGGTCGAGCGTGTGCGAAGCACGCCGCAGGCCATGTTCAAAATAGCGCCGGTAGTCGCCCGAGGTGGCCACCGCCAGGCCGTGCAGGGCGGCCACGGTCTCGACGCTGTCCGCACCCGGCACGCCTTCCAGCGTCACCCACCAGGGCTGGCCGTCGGGTTTGGTGCCGGCGCCGCGCAGCTCGCCGCCGATTTCGACCACGTAATGGCGCACGCCGTGCTGTTCCAGGCAAAACGCCAGGCGGTCGACGGCATAGCCTTTTGCGACCGACGACAAATCGAGCAGGGCGCCGCCCGGCTGCAGCAGGCGTTGGCCTTCTCGATCAAATTCGGGATGGAGCGTGGCGCGCCGGGCCAGCAGGTCCTGCACGGCGTCCGCGGCCGGCGCATAAAAGCCGGCCTGGTCGTAGCGCCGCTCGGGGCCGAAGCCCCACAAATTGACCAGGGCGCCGGCGAAGGGATCGTAGGCGCCGCCGCTGGCATCGAATACGCCGAGCGCGTAGTCGAGGACTTCGGCAAAGCGCGGCGGGATGGCGATCCAGCTGCCAGCCGGCGCGCGGTTGTAGCGGCCCAGCGTCGACTCCGGCAGCCAGTGGCTCATCTCGTCCACGATGCCGTCGAGTTCCGCCTGCATCCGTTCGCCCAGCTTGCTGCGCACGCCGGCAGGGAGCATCAGCCGCGCCGACCAGCTCGTGCCCATGGTCGCGCCGGCCGCCTCGAACAGCGTGCTGGCGGCGGGAGGCGGGGTCGGGTTGATGTCGAGGGGAACGAGAACGTGGCGCATTCGTGGAAGAAAAACCGGGCGCGGCGGCGCCCGGTGCAGCATGATGGAGATTACTCTGGCAGGATTTCCAGGGAACCGGTGTAGGCCGAGCGGCGGGTCTCCGGTGCGTCCGATGGCGGCGCGCCCTTGGCCGGGGCTGGCGGATACACTGCATTCACCCAATACATGTTCGGGGCCGGCAGCTTGACCGTGGCTTCGCCGTTGGCGTCGGTGGTGTGGCGCACTTCGCCCAGCACGCCGCGGTAGCGCACGCCGCCCGGCACCATGCTGAAGTCCA
>Ga0308160_10001387_pt1 | contig 34370 bp, 28 predicted proteins | sample PhyFR1_FD_201036 | JGI IMG/M metagenome (GOLD analysis project Ga0308160, IMG submission 201036) | Phyllosphere microbial communities from UC Gill Tract Community Farm, Albany, California, United States - DLSLF.R1 | ecosystem: Host-associated > Plants > Phyllosphere > Unclassified | place: USA... | reverse complement strand
AAAGTAGGCGTAGTGCGCGGGTCCGGCGCTACGACCTCAACCGTTCCAACCGCCCGGTGCGGACCCGCATGCCGGGTGGTGTGGGAGGGGACCCGTCAGTTAGACTGGCGGCCCCTATCCCGATTTGCTTACCCGGTTTGCGTTACCAACCGATATCCTGCAGCAGCGGATAGGTCAGGTCGCGCGGCGGCGTCACCTCGTGCGTCAGGTCGTCGTTGATGGACGGTTCCATCAGCTGGTTCGGCTTGGCCTCGGTGGTGTAGTGCGAGACCGTCGAACCCGGCGAGTAGATGGTCGGCGTGTACATCAGGATCCGGCCTTGCGGGTCGGTGCCGGCCAGGCGGTTGGCGTTCACGCCCAGGCTGGCCACCACGCCCGACTGGGTGCGCGAACGGCGCTGCAGGCTGGCCTTCAGCGTGGCCCCTGCGGCCTGGGTCACCCGCACCGAGGGGATGGTGATGCTCGGATCGTTGCCGCTCATGCCGGCCACGTCGCCCGGCTGGTTGTCCGCCACCACCATGCCGATCGCGCCGGCGGCCTGCACGTTGCGGGCCTTGGTGACGAAATCGCAGGTGCCGCGGTCGACCACGGCGATGTTGCCGCGCACCGCCAGTGCGTTCAGGGCGTTCAGCGGATCGCAGGCCAGACCGGTGCCGTTGGCCTGGTCGACCACCGGCATCAACTGACCGCGCACCGGCGGATTCGACAGCGGCGGGCCGAAGGAGGCATCGCCGACTTCGTAGTCGCCGCCGGCGGTACCGGCCGCCGCACCCGAGATGTTGAGGTTCGACATCGGGTCCAGCACCTGCGGCACGGCAGCGGTCACGCGCGGGCCGTTCCAGGACAGGCCGCGCCAGGTCATCGCCGACTGGGCGCGCTCGGCCGGCGTGCTCTCGACCCAGGTGCGGCGGGTAGCGTTGTTCAGCAGGTAGTAGTCCCAGATCGAGGGGATGCCGAGGATTTCCTCGCCGGTCTCGTCGTCGGTGAAGGTCTGGAAGCCCAGGCCGTGCGCGAATTCGTGCAGCAGCACGGTGACGAGGTCGACCTGATCGCCGAAGTTGCGGTCCAGGCCGAGGTAGAAACCGTTGCCCGGCAGGCAGTCGGGGAACAGGCCCAGGCGCGAATTGAAGCGCGCGATGATGTGCGGCTCACCCGGGCTGGCGACGTCCTCGCCGGCCAGCTTGCTGGCCAGGGCGCTCGGATACCAGGTGTTGGCGCGCGGCGCGTTCGGGAAGTCGCTCCAGATCTCGTTGGCGCCTGCCGAACCGAGCACGGCGCTGGTGGCGGTGCAGGACAGCGGCACGAAGGACGCGCCGATCCGGATTGGCACGCTGCTGGTCAGGGTGGCGCCCCAGATGTCGGCCGCGCGCTGGAAGGCGTACAGGCGCTGCTGGCCGAGCGTGGTGCCGGGATTGCCGCCGACCGGGACCGCCGGGGTCGGATCGTTGAAGCCCACGCCCGGCTCGTTCTGGTTGACGATCACGATGGTGGCGGCAGCGTGCGCGGTGGTCATGGCGCCGACCGCCAGCGCCAGGGCGCAGGCGATGGTGGCGACGACGCCGGCCGCCGCGTGCTGCAGGCGCGGATGGCCGGGCTTTGCTTGATCAGCGGGCTTCATGGCGGTGCTCCTCTTGCTGGGCGTTGTCGGTGTGCAGGGCGTGCCGGGTGGCGTCTTCGCCCTGTACGCATTGGCTGGACAGCTTGCCGTCCTCGCCGCGCGTGACCACGTCGTAGACCAGGGTCTTCTCGCCCAGGCGCACGCCGTGGGCACCGTGGCGTCCGGTCAAGGCCTTGGGCTGCTGCGGCGGGTTGCCGGCGACTGCGGCCGCCGGGCGCGGGGCCTTGGCGCGCAGCTCGCGCAATTCCTGCGGCGTCGGCGCGCGCATCTTGCCGGTGGCCGGATCGCGCACCACCACCATGCCTTCCTGGCCGGATTTGCTTTCGCTCGTTTGCGCCCTGGCGTGCATGCTCATCGTCGCCAGCACGCAGAGCGCGGCCAGCATGCTCAGGGTCATCATCTTCTGTTTCGACATGGCATCCTCCGTTCAGGCTTGCGGTTTGCGGCGGCGCAGGCCGAGCAGGCCGAGACCCACGCCCAGCATCGCCCAGGTGGACGGCTCCGGCACCGCCGTCACGACATTGACCGTGTCCAGGCCCACATAATTCAATGTGTCGGCGGGACCGAAGTAGTGGAAGGCAAAGCGGCCGCTGCCGTTGGCCGTGACCGTGGCGCTGAACTGTTCCCACTCGGCCGGGTAGTTGCCGCTGCCGCCGATGGTGCCGACGCTGGTGAAGCCGCTGAGGTCGGTGCCGGAACCGGTGGAAAACAGCACTTCGAGCTGGTCGTTGAAGCCGGCTTCGCCGGCGCGGCGGGTGTAGAAGCTCAGCACCGATTCGCCGTTCAGGCTCAGTTCCGGCGTGATCAGCCAGTTGTCGACCGTGCCGCTGCCGTTGGCGGCGCTGAGGAAGTTGACGGCGACATAGGAATCGGCGGCGCCGGACTGGGCCGGGAACAGGCCGGCATTGCCCTGGAACCAGCCGTCGCCGGGCGGCACGCTGTTGTTGACCTGGGCCCATCCGCTCAGGGCACCGACGTTGTCGAATCCTTCGTTGAGTACTTCGACGCCCTGGGCCTGGGCGGCCTGGGTGCCGAGTGCGGCCAGCGAAAACGCGGCTGCCGCAAACAAGCTATTAACGGGTTTCATGGAAAGCCCTTTCTTGGAAGCCAGTAGGATGGTGAATCGCTCGCGCTGGCTGGTCGACGAGGCCATGCTGAGCTCATCATATGATCGAGATGACAACGGTCATTGATCTTTAGCTAAGGCGCGGGCTGGACTTTAGGCCGTCTGAAAGGTACTGCCGTGCTGGCGGTTTGGGCGCTTGAGGCAGGCCCGGGAGGATCGTCGTTCCCGCGTAGGCGGGAACCCAAGTTGATCACGCCAGAACTTGGGTCCCCGCCTGCGCGGGGACGACGGTTATTGCCGCGGGGACGACGGTTATTGCGTCGGGGACGACGGTTATTGCAGTGGGAACGACGTCATTTGCGGCGGAAGCGCAGCTTGCCGACGATGCCGATCGGGAAGAAGTAGATCGAGAGGATGAACAGCACGCCCAGCCACAGCATCCAGCGGTCCGGATGCAGGGCCGCGGCCAGCATCGGCAGGTCGGCCAATGCTTCCGAGGCCTGGCCCATCAGGCTCTTGAGATAGTTCTGCGCCAGGATGAACAGGGCGGCGCCGATCACCGCGCCATACATCGTGCCCATGCCGCCGATCACGACGATCAGCAGGATGTCGGTCATCACCTCGAAGCCGAGCGAGGTCTTGGGGCCGACGTAGCGCAGCCACAGGGCCATCAGCGCGCCGGCCAGCGCCGCCACCACGGCCGCCAGCACGTTGGCCCAGATGCGGTAGACCACGGTGCGGTAGCCCAGCGCCTCGGCGCGGAACTCGTTCTCGCGGATCGCCTGCAGCACTCGGCCGAAGGGAGAGTTGACCAGGCGCAGCAGGAACAGGAACAGCAGCAGGCAGCCGAAGAACACGATGTAATAGGTGATCAGCTTGCCGTCCACCGCACGCCCGAACACCTCGTTTTCCATCAGCGTGAAGCCCGGCGACAGCAGCTCGGGCACGCTGAAGGTGCGGCCGTCTTCGCCGCCGGTGAAATCGGACAGCTGCGAGGCCAGCACCGCGAACGAGGACGCCACGGCGAGAGTGATCATGGCGTAGAAGATGGCGCGCACGCGCAGCGCGAACAGGCCGATTACGAAGGCCAGCGCAATCGTCAGCAGCAGGGCCAGGCCGAGGCCGGCGAAGACGATGCCCCAGGTCGGCTCTTCGACGCTGGCCAGCGCGATGCCGATGCCGTAGGCGCCGATCCCGTAGAACATCGTATGGGCGAAGGAGACGATGCCGGTATAGCCCAGCAGCAGGTCGTAGGACGCCACCAGCACGATGTAGACGCAGATGGTGGCGGCGGTGTTCAGCGGGCGCGCGCCGGCGAACAGGAAGGGCGCCAGCAGCAGCCCGAGCAGGACCACGAGCAGCAGCACCGTCAGCGCGCGGCTGCGCGGCAGATCGCCGGAAAGAAGTTTGATCAGCATGCTCAGCCTCGCGATTTCGAATACAGGCCGGCCGGACGCCACAGCAGGATGGCGATCATCAGCACGATGTTCGACACCAGGTTCAGCTTGGGCGCCAGGAAGCCGGCATAGTTGTGCAGCAGCGCCATCAAGAGGGCGCCGATGAAGCAGCCGCCCACCGAACCCAGGCCGCCGATGATGACGACGATGAAGACCATGATCATGACTTCGCTGCCCATGCTGGCGACCAGCGTCTCCTTGTACAGGCCCCACATCACGCCGCCCAGGCCGGCCAGCGCGGAACCGGCCGCGAATACGCCGACGAACAGGCGGCGGATGCGGTAGCCCATGGCTTCGACCATTTCGCCGTTCTCGACGCCGGCCCGGATCAGCAGGCCGATCTTGGTGCGGTTCAGCGTCAGGAACATCGCCGCGAACACGATCAGGCCGACGACGACCGCCAGCAGGCGGTACTTCTCGATCGCGGCCTCGCCGATGAAGATGGCGCCGCGCAGCGAGGACGGCAGCGGCAGCGGAATCTGCTCGGCGCCCCAGATCACGTTGATCAGCTGCTCGGACACGATCATGCCGCCCATGGTGATCAGGATCTGCTTCAGGTGCTGGCCGTAGACCGACATGATGACGATGCGCTCGAAGGCCCAGCCGATCAGCGCCGTGACCAGCATCGCCACCAGCACGGCCAGGCCGAGCACGCCGAGGTTGGCCGCCAGCGAGTCGGTTTCGAGCCAGTTGCGCATCGGCAGCAGCACCAGCGTGGCGCTGAAGGCGCCGACCGAAACGAAGGCGCCATGCCCGAAGTTCAGCACGCTCATCAGGCCGAACACCAGGGTCAGGCCGCTGGCCATGATGAAGATCATCATGCCCATGGCGAGGCCGGCGACGGTCAGGGTGACCCAGGTCGGCAGCGAGACGAAGGGCAGCACCGCCAGCGCCAGGGCCGGCACCAGCAGCAGCGGGGCGAGGTCGCGTTTCGCGGCCGGCAGGGCGGCATCGGCCTGCGGCTTGGACCCGCTGATGGGGAGAGTAGCGCTCATTGGTGGGAGTCCAGGGAAAGGCCCAGCAGGCGTTGCTGCAGGGCGTCGTCGCCTACCAGGTCGTGCATCAGGCCGGCATGGGCGACGCGGCCGTCGTCCATCACGCCGACCGTATCGCCCAGGGTCTTGACGAAATTGAAGTTCTGCTCGACCAGCAGGATGGTGGTGTTGGTGTCCTTCAGCTCGCGGAAGGCCATCATCAGGCTCTGCACGATGGCGGGCGCCAGGCCCTTGGTCGGCTCGTCGACCAGCAGCAGTTTGCGAGGCTCGACGATCGCGCGGGCGATCGCCACCATCTGCTTCTGGCCGCCCGAGAGATTGCCGGCCGGGTAGTGCCAGAATTTCTTCAGCGCCGGGAAGAAGCCGCAGATCCAGTCGACGCGCGCCTCATCGAGTGGGCCGTTGCGCGCCGCCAGGTAGAGGTTCTCGCGCACCGTCAGTTCCGAGAACACGGCCATGCTCTCCGGGACATAGGCGATGCCGGCGCGCGCGATGTCGGGCGTGGCCAGCTTCGTGATGTCGCGGCCGTCGAACACGATGCTGCCGCTGCTCGCCTTCCACAAGCCCATGATGGTGCGCAGGGTCGTGGTCTTGCCGGCGCCGTTACGGCCCAGCAGGACCGCCAGGCCGCCGCGCGGCACCACCAGGTCGACGCCCTGCAGGATGTGGTACTGGCCGATGTGGGTGTGCACGCCGGACAGGGTCAGGATCGGCTCGCCTGTCAGCTCAGACATGTTCGGGAGTTCCAAGATAGGCTTCCTGTACGATTTTCGATTGCATGACTTCGCGCGGCTCGCCGTCCGCGACCAGGGTGCCGTTGTGCAGCACGACGATGCGGTCGGCCAGCGAGCGCACCACGTCCATCTTGTGCTCGACCAGCAGCACGGTCTTGTTGCGCTCCGCCTTCACCTGGTGGATCAGGTCGAGCACCACCGGCACCTCGTCCACGCTCATGCCGGCCGTGGGTTCGTCGAACATCAGGATCTCGGGCTCCAGCGCCAGCAGGATCGCCACTTCGAGCTTGCGCTGGTCGCCATGCGGCAGCGTGCCGACCATGACGTCGCGTTTGGCGATCATCGAGACCCGCTCCAGGTAATGCTCGGCGCGTTCGATGACGGCCTTGTGCCCGAACCACACCGAGAACATGTTCAGGCCAATGCCGGCGCGGCTCTGCACCGCCAGGCGCACGTTCTCCAGCACGCTCAGGTGCGGGAACAGGTTGGTCAGCTGGAACGCGCGCCCCACGCCCAGGCGCGTGCGGTGCGCGGGACCGAGCTTCGTCACATCGCGGCCCGCCAGGTGCACGCTGCCGGAAGTCGCCGCCAACTGGCCGGACACCAGGTTGAAATAGGTGGTCTTGCCGGCCCCGTTGGGACCGACGATCACGGTCAGGGTGCCGGGATAGAAGTCGGCCGTCACCGCGTTCACCGCGACGTGGCCGCCGAAGCGGATCGTCAGGTCGCGGGTCGAGAGGGAGGCCTGCTGCGCTGCGGCGTTCATGTCAGCGCTTGTTCCGCACCGGCAGCGGCAGTTCCGAGGCCGGGATCTCGCGCACCAGTTCCAGGATGTCCCATTCGTTCTTCTGGTCCTTCTTGATGCGGAAGTGGTACATCGGCTGCAGGGCCTGGTGGTCTTCCTTGCGGAAGCTCATCGTGCCTTTCGGGGTCTCGAAGGACATGCCTTCCATCGCCGCCGCCAGCTGGTCGCCGTTCGCGTTCGGCACCTTGCTCAGCGCCGCCACCACGGCGCCGGCCGCCGCCATGCCGCCTGCGGTGAACATGTCCGGCGGCGCCTTGAAGCGTTTGGTGTGCTCCGCCACCAGCCAGTCGTTCATCTTGTTCTTCGGGAAGCCGTAGTAATAGAAGATCGTGCCTTCGGTGCCGGCGTAGGCCTTCCAGGTCTTCATCACCGGCAGGATGTTGCCGCCCGGGGCCAGGGCGATGCCGTAGCGCTCCGGCTTCATGTCGGCGATCTTGTTCAGCGGATTCGGACCGGCCCACACGATCTGCAGTACGCGCGGCTGCGGCTTGTCCTTCAGGGCGTCGAAGATGCGCTGGGTGGGCGCGGTGAAATCGGTGGAGGCGGCCGGCGCGTATTCCTCGTGCACCACCCTGGCCTTGGAGCCGGTGGCGGCCAGCGCTTCCTTGCCGGCCTTGATGGCGTCGCGCCCGAACGCATAGTCCTGGGCCAGGAAGGCCACGCTGCCGCTCTTGAAGGTCGAGGCGGCGGCCAGCGCGTCCTGCATCGAGCTGCGCGCGGTGCGGAAGATGTACTTGTTCCACTTGGCGCCGGTGATCTCGTCGGCCACGGCCGGTTCGACGATCAGCACCTTCTTGTATTCCTTCGCCACCGGCAGCATCGCCAGCGCCGAGCCGGACGAGGTCGTGCCGACCGCGATGTCGACCTTGTCGTCGCCGTAGGCTTCGGCCAGCAGGGTGCGCCCGAGGTCGGGCTTGCCCTGGTCGTCCTTGACGATCACCTTGATCTTGCGGCCGTTGATTTCCATCTTCCCGCCGGTCAGGTATTCGAGGCCCATCATGAAGCCGGTCTCGGTTTCCTTGGCGTAGGCTTCCAGGGCGCCGGTCTTGCCGGCGATGAGGGCGACCTTCAGGTCGGGCGCCGATGCGGCAAATGCGGCGCTGCTGCCGGCGGTGGCGATGAAGGCCGCCAGCAGGGCGGTAGGAATAGGCTTGATGATCTTCATGTGGTCTCCTCGTTTTCTCTTGCTGTGTTCTGTTCAGGGGACGGTCGCAAGGAACTGCGCGATCGCCTCCAGTGCGGCGGGTTCGGTCAGCATCGGCGCATGGCCGACATTCGGCACCTCGACGTACTGCATGCCGGGGGCGGCGCGGCGCATCCAGTCGGCCTGGCGCGCTTCCAGCAGATCGGACAGCGCGCCGCGCACCAGCAGCACCGGGCGCTTCTTCGCCAGCCGGCGGAAGGCCATGCGAGCCGCCAGCGACGTCGGACGGAGTTTACCGGTTTGCATGCCGACGGCAATGTTCGGATCATAGCGCGGCGCCAGCCGGCCGCCCTCGATCTGTTCGAAGGCGCGGCGCGCCCATTTGCCCCACTCGGCGTCGGAGTTGTCGGGGAAGGCGCACCCGTTGATGTCCTTGATGAAGCCGGCGGCGTCCTCCCAACTGCCCAGCGCGACCGCCTTGCCGGCATAACCGGCGATGCGCGCCAGGCCCTTTTCGGACAGCACCGGGCCGATGTCGTTGAGGACTGCGGCGGCGACCATGTCGCTGTGCTGGGCCGCCAGCGTCATCGTGATCAGACCCCCCATCGAGGTGCCGATGAAGACGGCGCGCGCGATGCCCAGTTCGTGCATCAGCTTGACCACGTCGGCGGCATACACGACCGGGTTGTAGTTTTCGTGCCGGGGGTCGCGCTGCGACTGTCCGCGTCCGCGCACGTCGACCGCCAGCACGCGCCGCGACAGGGCCGCGATCAGGGGCGCCAGTTCGTCGAAGTCGGCCGAGTTGCGGGTCAGGCCGTGGATGCAGATCACGGGCAGGCGCGCCGGCCCCGAGCTGGCGGGGTAGTCGCGCGCATACAGGCGAAGACCGTCATCGCTCGTGAAGCTGATTTCTGTGTAGGTGGACATTGGACCCCGATATCTCTTGAAAAGAGGGCGTCCCGCGGGACGCCCCTGTGGCCGTCTTGCGGGGCGGATCAGAACTTCACGTTGACGGTGCCGCGCACGGTGCGCGGGTCGCCGTAGAACGCGGTGACGGTGTTGAAGAAGCCGGAGAAGTTGTAGCCGGCGGTCTTGTAGCGCTTGTCCGTCAGGTTGCGGCCGTGCAGGCCGACCTGGATCTTGCGGTCGGCGCTGGTCCAGACCAGGCCCGCATCCCACAGCGCAAAGCCGTCCTGGGCCAGGGCCAGGTTGCCGGGGATGGTCGCATCCAGGCTGGCGACGCCGGTGGCGCGGGCGATCTCGGTCTGGTACACCTTGCTCTTGTACGAGACGCTGTTCGACAGGCTGAAGGAACCGGAGCGGCCCATCACCGTCATCGGCCATTCGTAGTTGACGGCGATGTTGGCCGAGTTGCGCGGGGTATTCTGGAACTCGGTGCTGCCGGCGATGTTTACCAGCGCCGCGCCGTTCGCCACCATCCACTCGTTGTACTTGGCGTCGATGTAGCTGTACATCGCGTTCACGCTGAGCTGGTTGGTGACGTAGGCGACCGCCTCCAGTTCCAGGCCCTTGATCTTGGCCTTGCCGGCGTTGGTCAGGCTGCCGGCGAAGCCGTTCACGTTGCCGCTGGCATCAAACGTCGGGATCGAGCCCGGGATCTGCACGTTCTTGTAGTCGGTGTAGAAGACCGCGGCGTTGGTCTGCAGGCGGCCGCCGTTCATCGACGACTTCAGACCCAGTTCGACGCTGCTGACTTCTTCCGGCGCCACGCCGGCGCGCTTGGCCAGCGACACCACCGAGGTCGGGCCGCCGGTGGCGGACAGGTCCATGCGCGGATCGAACATGCCGCCCTTGAAGCCCTTCGACCAGGTGGTGTACACGTTGTGCTCGGGGCTCAGCTTGTAGCCGAAGCCGAGCTTCGGCGTGAACTTCTTGTCGGTGCGGTGCAGGTCGTCCTTGCCGAGGTTGGTGTTGGCGGCGCCGAACTGGACGGCGGCGGCGTTGCCCAGGCGCGGCGAGCTGTTCAGGCCGAGGTAGGTGGCCTTGAAGATCTCGGCGCGGCGCTCGTCCTCGGTGTAGCGGCCGCCCACCGTGACGCTGAAGGCATCGGTCAGGCTGTAGCTGGCGTCGGCGTAGACGGCCCAGGTCTTGGAATCGATGTCGTCGTGGGTCAGCAGCGAGAGGCCGCCGGCGGCGTTGTACAGCACGTCGAAGTCGTTGTACGCATTGGTCTTCATGTAGAACAGGCCGGCCACGCCCTGTACCTTCTGGCCGGTATAGGTCAGCTGGAATTCCTGGCTGGTCTGGTTGTCCTTGTAGAAGGACGGCGCTTCCCACAGCGGCACTTCGAGCGAATCGAAGTCGATCGGCGCATACGACTTCGATTTGCGGTAGGCGGTGATCGACTTCACCGACAGGGTCGGGTCGATGGTGTATTCGGCCAGCAGCGAGCTGCCTTCGGTGGTGACCTTCTGGTCGTGGCCCAGCACCGTGTACAGGTTGGCGCGGGTGTCGTAGGTGCCGGGTGCCGGCTGGATGCTGGCCGGGGCCGGGCCGGCGGTCAGGCGCTGGCCCTGGCGCGCTTCGGAATCGTCGACGGTCTTGTCGGTGGCGAGGCGGATGAACAGGTCCGGGGTCGGGGTCAGCTCGAGGCTGACGCGGCCGGCCATCACGTCCTTGTTGTAGTTCTGGCGGCCGTTGAGGATGTTGCGGCCGAAGCCGTCGCGGTTGAAGGTGCCGACGGTGGCGCCGATGCGCAGGATATCCGAAATCGGCATGCTGCCCTTGAGCACCAGGTCCTTCTCGCCGTAGTTGCCGATGGTGACTTTGGCGTCCAGGGTCGGCTTGGGCGCCAGCTTGCGGGTCACGTACTTGACCGCGCCGCCGATGGTATTGCGGCCGTACAGCGTGCCTTGCGGGCCGCGCAGCACTTCGATGCGTTCGAGGTCGTAGATGTCGGTCAGCGCGCCTTGCGGGCGGGCCAGGTAGACGTCGTCCAGGTAGATGCCGACGCCCTGCTCGTAGCCGGCCACCGGGTCCTGCTGGCCGATGCCGCGGATGAAGGCGGTCAGCGTGGTGTTGGTGCCGCGCGAGGCTTTCAGGGTGGTGTTCGGGACGGTGTCGGTGAGGGCGGTGATGTCGGGGATCGCGCTCTTTTCCAGCTCGGCGCCGGAGATCGCGGTGACGGCGCCCGGCACGTCCTGGATCAGCTCGGCGCGGCGGCGCGCGGTCACGACTACCTGGTTGATGTTGTCGGACGCGGAGGCCGCGGCCGGTGCGGTGGCGGGCGCAGCGGCGGCAGCGCCGTTGTCCGCACCTTCCTGGGCATGGGCTATCCCGATGGCCCCACCGTAGATCGCCAGCAGCACGGCGGTGGAGATGGCGGAACGGTTCAGCAGCATTTTCTTTTCGGTAAGACGCATCGTATGTCTCCTAATAATTTTTAATAGCAGCATGCGTTCAGGTTTTCGCACGCTGCAGAGTTTGCATCGCTCAAACTTGGTTGAATAGATAACAACGCGCTCATAGGGTGTGCAAAAATGCACAGGAACTCGGCCGTGTCGTGCGTCGGTGTGCCGGAGAAGCGTGGTTTTCACTCTGTGTGTGGCGGCTTTGTGCGTGAACCCTGGAAACTTCTGGCGGCTGCATGTTCACTGGTGCACAATCATTGTTGTTGATATCAGACAATCACCATATGAATAGCCTGCCTGAGTGGACCGACCTGCGTTTCTTCCTCGAACTGGCGCGCGCCGGCACCTTGTCGGGCGCCTCGCGCCGGCTGGAAGTCGAGCACACGACCGTGGCGCGGCGCATCGACCGCCTGGAAGCCCAGCTCGGCACGACCCTGTTCGACCGCTCGCGCGAGGGCTACGAGCTGACGGAAATGGGCCACGCGCTGCTGCCGCATGCGGAAGCGATGGAAGGCGCCTCGCTGGCCGCGCTCGAACAACTGGGCGGCACCGAAGTCGGCGCCCAGGGCGTGGTGCGGCTCGGCGTGCCGGACGTGTTCGGGGTGCGGGTGGTGGCGCCGCTGCTGGTCAAGCTGCTCGATACCCATCCGGACTTGTCGATCGAGATGCTGTCGCTGGCACGCTTCGCCAACCTGGCCAACCGCGAGGCCGACCTGGGCGTGATGCTGGACCCGCCCGCCACCGGCCGCTACGTCGTCACGCGCCTGGCCTCCTTCCGCTTCTACCTGTACGGTTCGCCGGACTACCTGGCGCGCCATCCGCCGATCCGCAGCCACGCCGACCTCGAACGCCACGACTTCGTCGACTACGTGCAGGACCGCCTGGCCAGCCGCGAGCTATCCTACCTGAACGAACTCGGCTTCACGCCGCGCCGGCGTTTCTGCTCGCTCGGCATGGGTGCCCAGGTCGAGGCGGTGGCGCTGGGCATGGGCCTGATGATGGCGCCGCCGTACGCGATTCCCGACGACGGCCGCCTGGTGCCGGTGCTGCCGGGCTTCTACGCCGAGCGCTCGTTCTGGCTGGCCGCGCCGACCGACCTGTACCGCCTGCGGCGGGTGAAAGTGGTGTGGGAACTGTTGCGCGACCTGGCTGACAACAATCCGTCGCTGTGGTGGGAAAAGGGCGATATGGGGCGGGCGGCGTGAGCGTGCTGGTGCATCCCAAGAAGTGATAGTATGCCGGGCTAATTTTTAATGATGAATTGGGCATGAATGAAACAGTGCATTATCTGTCGTAAGTTCAAGGAAGCGTTTTCAGATGAACACGTGATTCCGGATGCGCTGGATGGGTACTATCACATCTATTCCGTTTGCACTCAGTGTAATTCCCGGATGGGCTCGACTGTCGATGTCAAGCTTGTTAATCACAAGTTTTCCGAGTTTCAGCGATTTACCCTGGGCTTAAAAGGAAAATCGAAAAAACTGCCAAATCCGTTCATTGGGATTCACCGGATAGATGGCGAAGAAAGCCGCAGGGTGCAACTCCGCATAGATGGCGACGGCAAACTTGTGCCGTATGTCGTTCCGACTGTGGAGTACGAAAAACTCGATGATGGGACCAGGGTCAGCATCTGTGTCGATGCCAGCGATAAGAATAAGCTGAGCGGCATCCTGGGTGGCGTGGCGAAAAAATTGAAGGTGCCACTTGAGCAGTTGAAGTTGCCAGAGCAGGCGGTAAGGTCAATCGCCCGCCCAAATATTCAAGGCGGCTTCTCCATCGATCTGTTTGAATTTAAGATCGGATTGCTAAAAATAGCTTATGAATTTGCTGTCGATACTATTCCTGAATACTTTCATGACGACGCAGCGGTGGAAATCGCTGAGATACTCTTTCACGCAGACCACAGCCGTGTAGAGAAGTATGTAAATATTGGTAGCGGTTTCGAGAGAAACTTGTTTTCTTCATTAGAAAAGTATCTGGATATCGCAAAAAAGAAGCATTTTTTAGTGCTTTGTAGTCATCGAGCAGGCGGCCTAAGCTGTTTGATGCACCTGCACCAACTATTTGCGGTTGGCGTAAGCTTGTCTAAGAAAATGTATCCAGATCATCTTTTCGTCGTAGGGGTCAACGATATCGAAAAAAAATCTTTTCGAAAGATCTTTGGTGAAGAATTAAGTCGAGAAGTTTATGGTGTGCCGTTCTTACGTTTTCAATATTATTTTGAAAATGAAGCTGCCCTCATGAGGTTCCAAGAGCTTCAAATGAGCGAGCACTTCGAAGTTATTCAAGTGAAAGGTGAGATTCCTGTTTTCGATAAGTCTGGTAACGCATTGGAGACGACGCTTAACGAGAAAATGAACGCTGTCGCACCTCTTGCAAAATCCGAATTCCTGAGTGAAAAAGAATTTATTTGTACTTATAATTTTGCTGAGGATGTCTTTGTAAAAGTCAATCCGGGCGGAGAATTAGTTCAAGTTACGGCCGTGCGCGAGGAGTATGTAAACGTAAGTAAAATCTAAAGTTTTAGAATTCTACAAACGTTTATTCCAAGCGCTGGCCAGTAATTCAATCTTTATCCTTCGGCAGAATACTACTAAACACCTGCCGCGCCACCCCAGCCAGCATCGACCCTTCCTTCGGATCGCCCTTGACGATCGCGCTCATGAAGGACTTGGCCTGATCCAGCGTGATGTGCGAGGGCAGGGGCGGCACTTCCGGATCGGTCCTGAATTCCAGCACCACCGGGCGGTCCGAGGCAAAGGCTTCGCGCCAGGCGGTGGCGACTTCCGAGCCGCTGTCGCAATAGATCCCCTTCAAGCCGATCAGCTCCGCGAACTTGTGATAGGGCACGTCCGGAATCTGCTGGGTGGCCTCGAACTTCGGATTGCCCTCCATGACGCGCTGTTCCCAGGTCACCTGGTTCAGGTCCTGGTTGTTGAAGACGCAGACGATCCAGCGCGGATCCTTCCACAAACGCCAATACTTGGCCACCGTGATCAGCTCGGCCATGTTATTCATCTGCATGGCGCCGTCGCCGACCAGCGCGATCACGGGCCGGTCCGGGTGCGCGAACTTGGCGGCGATCGCATACGGCACCGCCGCGCCCATCGAGGCCAGGCCGCCGGACAGCGAATACATCTGCCCGCGCTGCACGCGCAGGTCGCGCGCGAACCAGTTGGCGCAGGAGCCGGAGTCGCTGGTGACGATGGCGTCCGGCGGCAACTGCGGCGACAGCTCCCAGGTCACGCGCTGCGGATTGACCGGATTTGCCGGCTGCAGGGCGCGGTTTTCGAGCAGCTTCCAGGAATCCTGCACCTGGCTTTCGACGTGGCGCCGCCAGTCGCCGGTCTTCTGTTCCAGCAGCGGCAGCAGCAGGCGCAGGGTTTCGGCGCTGTCGCCGTGCAGGTTGACTTCGGCCGGGTAGCGCAGGCCGAGCATGGTCGGGTCGATGTCGATCTGGACCGCGCGCGCTTTTCCCTCTTCGGGCAGGAACTCGGCGTAGGGGAAGCCGGTGCCGACCATCAGCAGCGTGTCGCAGTGGTTCATCATGTCCCAGCTGGCCTTGGTGCCGAGGATGCCGATCGAGCCCGTGACCCAGGGCAGGTCGTCGGGCAGGGCGGCCTTGCCCAGCAGAGCCTTTGCGGCGCCGGCCTGCAGGCGGTCGGCCACGGCGATGACCTCGTCGGTGGCGTGCAGCGCGCCGGCGCCGACCAGGATCGCCACCTTCTTGCCGGCGTTGAGGACCTCGGCCGCGCGCCGCAGGTCGGCCTCCTGCGGCACGATGCGCGGCTTGCCGTAGCCGACGCCGGAGAACACCGAGCCGTGCTTGCGCGGCGGGTCCTCATACGGCTTTTCTTGCAGGTCGTTGGGCAGCACCAGCACGCCGATGCCGTTGCGTCCGAGGATGGTGCGCATCGCGCGGTCGAGCAGGTGCCGCACCTGCGAGGGCACGGCCGCTTCGTGCACGTAATCGGCCACGTCCTGGAACAGGCGGTCGAGGTTGACTTCCTGCTGGTAGTGGGCGCCGCGCGCAGTCTGCGCGGACTGGCCGCAGATCGCCAGCACCGGCATGTGGTCCAGCTTGGCGTCGTAGAGGCCGGTCACCAGGTGGGCCGCGCCCGGTCCGCCGGTCGACAGGCAGACCCCGGGCTGGCCGGTGAACTTGGCGTGGGCCGAGGCCATGAAGGCCGCCATCTCTTCGTGCCGCACCTGGATGAATTCGATCTTGTGCTTGGCGCGGTCGAGCGCGCCGAGCACGCCGTTGATGCCGTCGCCGGGGTAGCCGAAGATGGTGCGCACCCCCCATTCGTACAGGCGTTCGACGAAGAAATCACCGACGGTCTTGCTCATGCTGTTCTCCCGGTCTGCGTTCAAGGCGTGGGAAAAGCTTAGCATCGTGCGGCAAACGGCCGCGTTCCGTTAGCTCCCCTTGAACGGATTGCGCTCGTTCAGCTCATCGATATAGTCGTCGATGCCGCCGCTTTCCCGCTGCAGGAAGGTCTCCACCGCATTCGAGAACGAAGGATGCGCCAGCCAGTGCGCCGACCAGGTCCGGGTCGGCAGGAAGCCGCGCGCCATCTTGTGCTCGCCCTGGGCGCCGCCTTCGAACACCTGGATCTTCTGCTCGATGCAGAATTCCAGCGGCTGGTAGTAGGCGGTCTCGAAGTGCAGGCAGGGCACGTGCTCGAGCGCGCCCCAGTAGCGGCCATACAAAGTGGTCTCGTCATGCACGACCAGCGAAGCGGCGATCGGTTCGCCGTTCCGTTCGGCGATCACCAGCAGCAGATTGGCCGGCATCTCGCGCCCGATGCGGCGGAAGAAGTCCAGGTTCAGGTAGGGTTTCGAGTAATGCTCGGCATAGGTATGGCGATAGCAGCGCGTGAAGAAGCGCCAGTCGTCGTCCGTCGCATCGATGCCGCGCACGCGGCGCATCGTCACGCCGGCTTCAAGCACCTTGCGGCGCTCTGCGCGGATGTTCTTGCGTTTCTTCTGCTCCAGCGTGGACAAGAACTCGTCGAAGGAAGCGTAGCCGGCGTTCATCCAGTGGAACTGCACGCCGCTGCGCAGCAGGTAGCCCGCTTCGCCGAGCTGGCGCGCCTGCTCGTCGGGCGGGAACAGGATGTGGGTCGAAGAAACGTCGCTCGCCTGCTGGGTTCCTTGCAATACCTCGATCAGCGCGGCACGCGCGCGCGCATCGACGGCCAGCAGGCGCGAGCCGGTCACCGGCGTGAACGGAATGGCGCTCAGCAGCTTGGGGTAGTAATCGAGGCCGTTGCGCTGGTAGGCGTCGGCCCAGGCCCAGTCGAACACGTATTCGCCGTAGGAATGGCCTTTCACGTAGAGCGGCAGGGCGGCGACCAGCTGCTCCCCATCACCTGCGTCGTCGTAGAGGACGATGAACTGCGGCTGCCAGCCGGTCTCCGGCGTGGCGCTGCCGGATTCGTGCAGCGCGTGCAGGAAGGCATACGAGAGGAAAGGGTTGGCGTTGTCCTGCCTGGCGACCAGTCCGTCCCAGGCCGTTTGACCGATCTCGGACAGAGAGGAAGCGATATGCGTGCGATAATTCAAGATGACTTCCGAATAATGAAAAGCTGAACATGGATAAGCGATTCTTCAACCTGTACTCGCACGATTTCGCGCGGGTGGCGGTGGGCAGCCCGCGCTGCCGCGTGGCCGACCCGGCCTTCAACGTCCAGGAAACGCTCAAGCTGGCGCGGCAAGCCGCGCAGCAGGGCGCCGTGCTCGCCGCCTTTCCGGAACTGGGCCTCTCGGCCTACAGTTGCGACGACCTGTTTCACCAGCGCGCGCTGCTCGAAGCCGTGCTCGACGGCCTGGCGCAGATCGTCGAGGCTTCGCGCGAGCTGCCGCTGGCGATAGTCGTCGGCGCGCCGCTGCGCGTGAACCATGTGCTGTTCAATTGCGCGGTGGTGGTGGCCGGCGGCCGCATCCTGGGCGTGGTGCCGAAGTCCTACCTGCCCAATTATGGCGAATTTTACGAAAGCCGGCAGTTCAGTGCGGCGGACAACGCGGCCGTCGACCGGATTACCCTGCTGGGCCAAGAGGTGAACTTCGGCCCGGAACAGATTTTCGAACTCGAGAATGTGCCGCTGTTCCGTTTCCACGTCGAGATTTGCGAAGACGTCTGGGTGCCGGTGCCGCCGTCTTCGTTCGCGGCCCTGGCCGGCGCCACCGTGCTGGTCAATTTGTCGGCCTCGAACGTGGTGGTGGGCAAGAGCGGCTACCGGCACCAGCTGGTCAGCCAGCAGTCGGCGCGCTGCCTGGCGGCCTATCTGTACACCTCGGCCGGCCTGGGCGAATCGACCACCGACATGTCCTGGGACGGGCAGTCGCTGATCTACGAAAAGGGCGACCTGCTGGCCCAGTCCGAGCGCTTCCTGCAGGACTCGCACCTGATCCTGGCGGATGTCGACCTCGAGCGCCTGTCGCTCGACCGTATGCACACGACCACCTTCGCGCAGTCGGTGCGCCGCCATGCCGACGAAGTGGCCAGCTTCCGCCACACGCGCTTCGCCCTCGAACTGCCGCTCGACAGAGACTTGCCGCTGCAGCGCACCATCGAGCGCTTCCCCTATGTGCCGGCGGACGGCAAACGGCGCGACGAGCGCTGCACCGAGGTCTACAACATCCAGGTCCAGGCCCTGCTGCAGCGCCTGCAATCCTCCGGCCACCAGAAGGTCGTGATCGGCATTTCGGGCGGCCTGGATTCGACCCATGCGCTGCTGGTCTGCGCCAAGGCCATGGACCGCCTCGGCCTGCCGCGCTCGAACATCCTGGCCTACACCATGCCGGGCTTCGCCACCAGCGAGCGCACCCTCCAGCAGGCGCGCCAGCTGATGGAAGTGGTCGGCTGCACGGCGCACGAGATCGACATCCGCCCCAGCTGTATCCAGATGCTGAAGGACCTCGGCCACCCGTATGCCGAGGGCAAGGAAGAATACGACGTCACCTTCGAGAACGTGCAGGCGGGCGAACGTACCAGCCACCTGTTCCGGCTGGCCAACCACCACCATGCGATCGTGATCGGCACCGGTGACCTGTCGGAGCTGGCGCTGGGCTGGTGCACCTACGGCGTGGGCGACCACATGTCGCACTACAACGTGAACGCCAGCGTGCCGAAAACCCTGATCTCGCACCTGGTGCGCTGGGTGGCCGATACCCACCAGATCGGCGACACGGGTTCCGACGTCCTGATCAAGGTGCTGGAGACCGAGATCAGCCCGGAGCTCGTGCCCGGCAAGACGGGGACAGGGAAAGAGGAGGGCAAGCCGGCCCAGGTGACCGAAGACTTCATCGGCCCCTACGAGCTGCAGGACTTCAACCTCTACTACACGCTGCGCTACGGCTTCACGCCGGCCAAGGTCGCCTTTTTGTCCTGGTGCGCCTGGCACGACCGGAATGCCGGCCCCTGGCCCGAAGGCGGCAGCCCGGCGCGCAACGAATACGGCCTGGCCGCCATCAAGAAGAACCTGGGCATCTTCCTGTGGCGCTTCTTCAAGACCAGCCAGTTCAAGCGCTCCTGCGTGCCGAACGGACCGAAGGTCGGCAATGGCGGTTCGCTGTCGCCGCGCGGCGACTGGCGCGCTCCAAGCGATTCGGAAGCGACCGTGTGGATGGCGCAGCTGTCCCGGATTCCAGATCAATAACAGAACCTGATAGGAGAAACGAGCCATGAAACAGATTACCTGCGTGATCAAGCCCTTCAAGCTGGACGAGGTGCGCGAGGCGCTGGCCGAAGTGAACGTCACCGGCCTGACCGTGACCGAGGTGAAGGGCTTCGGCCGCCAGAAAGGCCATACCGAGCTTTACCGCGGCGCCGAGTATGTGGTCGATTTTTTGCCAAAGGTAAAAATCGAGGTGGTGGTCGACGACAGCATGACGGAGCAGGTGGTGGACGCCATCATCAAGGCCGCGCGCACCGGCAAGATCGGCGACGGCAAGATCTTCGTGCAGGAAGTCGAGCAGGTGATCCGTATCCGCACCGGCGAGACCGGCCCTGACGCGGTCTGAATCTGCTTGTCCTGCGCGCCGGCCTCATGTTACATTTGCTTGTTAGATTGTTACATGAGGCCTGGCGCCCTGGCGATGCGTGGATGATTCAAAGCTAAAACATATCCTGGTGGTCGACGACGAAGAGGCCGTCGGCTATGTCTTCGAGCGTTACCTGTCGATCAAGGGCTACCGCGTGTCGGTGGCCTACAGCGGTGAGCAGGCGCTCGATGCCTTTCGGGCGGATGCGCCCGACGTCGTCATCACCGACTACAAGATGCCGGGCATGAACGGCGACGAATTGCTGCGCCGCCTGCGCGCGCTGCAGCCCGGCCTGCCGGCCGTGATGATCTCGGCCAATCCGATCGAGGTCGGCCCGACCCTGGAGCAGGTGCGCTTCTTCCCGAAACCGGTGTCGCTCGAGATCCTGGTCGAGCATCTGGAAACGATGCTCTGAGCGGAAGGGCCGCGCGCCGTCTCCGGCGGCGCGGCGCTACAATGAATGCAGGCCGGATTGCCGGCGCCTTGGTCCCGGAGCGCTTATTTCACACGTTACCAAGAACTTCTCCTCCCTGTTTTCCGGCCACGACTGGACCGGATCGGTGCTGGGCGCGCCCGAGACATGGTCACCGGCCATCCGCACCGTCGTGCGCCTGATGCTCGACTCCAAGCATCCGATGTTCATGGTCTGGGGGCCGGAGCTGGGCATGCTGTACAACGAACCGTACATCGCCTTCTTGCAGGACAAGCACCCGGCTGCGCTGGGCCGGCCCTTCCGCGCCGTGTGGTCCGAACTGTGGGGCCAGCTCGAAGCGCTGATCGAACGCGCGCTGGCCGGCGAATCGATCTTCATCGAGGACATGCCGCTGTTGATGCGCCGGCACGGCCGCGACGAGCAGACCTGGTTCACGTTCTCGTATTCGCCGATCTATGAGGACGACGGCACCATCGCCGGCCTGGTCGGCGCCGCCACCGACACCACCCGCCGCGTCCTCACCGAACGGCGCCAGGCTTTCCAGCTGCGCATGGCCGACCAGCTGCGCGGCCTGGCCGACCCCTACGAGATCGCGCGCCGCGCCAGCGCCCTGCTGGGCGAAGCGCTGCAGGCCAACCGCGTGCTGTTCGCCGAAATCGAGCTGGACGAGAACGAGGTCGTGTTCCACTCGAACTACACCGACGGCAGCATCCCTGCGCTGAAAGGGCTGTTCGCGGTCAGCGATTTCGGCAAGGGCCTGTTCGACAAGCTGAAGCTTGGCCGTACCAGCGTGCATGACGACATCGCCGTGCAGATGGCCGACGAGCCCGAGACGGTGCAGAACTTCCAGACGGTGCAGACGAATGCCGAAATCGGCGTGCCGATTCTGCGCGACGGCAAGCTGCGCAGCATCCTGATCGTCAACCAGCGCGGCGCGCGGGCCTGGGCGCCGCACGAGATCGCGCTGGCGGAAGATGTGGCCGAGCGCACCTGGAACGCGGTCGAACGCGCCCGTGCGGAAAACGCGCTGCGCAGCGCCAACCGCAAGCTGGAAAGCCTGCTCGACGAGCGCACCGCCGAGCGCGACCGCCTGTGGATGATCTCGCAGGACATCCTGGCGGTGGCGAACATCGACGGCTACTTCCTGAGCTGCAATCCGGCGATGACGCAGACCCTGGGCTGGCTCGAGTCCGAGCTGCAGGTGACGCCCTTCGTGGAGTTCGCGCATCCGGACCAGCTGGACGAACTGAAGGCGGTGCTGTCGCAGCTCGCTGCGGGCAAGCCGATCAACCAGTACGAGATCCGCAGCCGCCACCGCGACGGCAGCTGGCGCTGGCTTTCCTGGACCGTGGTCCCGCAGGGCCGGCTGCTGTACATGGCGGGGCGCGACGTGACCGAGGAAAAGGCGCGCCGCGAGGCGCTGCAGCAGGCCGAGGATGCGCTGCGCCAGGCACAGAAGATGGAATCCATCGGCCAGCTCACCGGCAGCCTGGCGCACGACTTCAACAATATGCTGGCCGGCGTGGTCGGCAACCTGCAGCTGGCGCGCTTCCACCTCGACCAGGGCCGCACCGGCAACCTGCGGCGCTATCTCGACGGCGCGGAGGGCGCGGCGCACCGGGCCGCGAGCCTGACCCACCGCCTGCTCGCCTTCGCACGCCGCCAGACCCTGGACCCGCAGCCGACCGACGTCAACAAACTGGTCTCGTCGATGCGAGACCTGATCGCCCGCACCGTGGGCCCCGCGATCGCGGTGCGGCTGGAACTCGGCAGCAGCGAGGGCGTCGTCTGCTGCGACCCGAACCAGCTCGAGAGCGCGCTGCTGAACCTGGCCATCAATGCGCGCGATGCGATGCCCGAGGGCGGCCAGCTGCGTATCCGCACCGAGGATGCGCTGCGCGGCGAGCTGCCCCAGGTGCGCATCTGCGTGATCGACGATGGCGCCGGCATGCCCCCGGATATCGCCGCGCGCGTGTTCGAACCCTTCTTCACCACCAAGCCGATCGGCGAGGGCACCGGCCTGGGCCTGTCGATGGTGTTCGGCTTCGTCAACCAGAGCGGCGGCCAGGTCGGGCTGAAGTCGGCGCCGGGGCAGGGCACCACCGTCAGCATCGAACTGCCGCGCTGCCACGGCAGCGTGGCACCGGACGAGGCACCGCTGCCGCTGGCCGCGCTGCCGCATGCGCGCCGCGCCACGCTGCTGCTGGTGGACGACGAGGAGCCGCTGCGCGCCATCCTCGCCGAGCTGCTGCGCGATGCCGGCCACGAGGTGCTGGAAGCGGCCAACGCCGCGGCGGCGCTGGACCAGGCCGACGGCCGCCGCATCGACGCCCTGATCACGGACGTCGGCCTGCCGGGCGGGATGAACGGGCGCCAGCTGGCCGCCGCCGTGCGCGACCGCCATCCGGGTATCGAGGTGCTGTTCGTGACCGGCTACGCCGAGTCGGCGGTGCTGAACAAGGGCGCGCTGGAGTCCGGCATGCACATCATGACCAAGCCCTTCTCGCTCACCGATTTCTCGGGCCGGGTGGCGCGCATGGTGGCCGCTAGCGCCCCACCTGCACGTTGAATTTCCAGGTCAGCAGGCGCAGGCCGCTGATGAAGAGGGCGCTCGACCACAGCGCGAAATCGTGGGGGACGCCGTACATCCCCATCACCAGGAACAGCCAGTTGCCGACGAAAGCGCAGATCGCATAAGGTTTGCCGTCGCGGAAGACCATCGGCACTTCGTTGCAGACGATGTCGCGCAGGACGCCGCCGAAGATCCCGGTGATCACGCCCATCATCGAGGCGATGAAGAGCGGCATCTGCGCATCCAGCGCCGAGGCCACGCCGGCCACCGAGAACAGGCCCAGTCCGACCGCGTCGGCGATCACGATCAGGCGCTCGGACACGATGTGGCGCAGGGTCTTCATCAGCGGCGACGCCACCATGGCCAGCACGAAGATCAGGATCGCGTATTCCTCGTGCGCGACCCAGAACAGCGGGCGCCGGTCGAGCAGGATGTCGCGCAGGGTACCGCCGCCGAACGCGGCGATGAAGGCGACGGTGAACACGCCGACCAGGTCCATGCGCTTGCGGCGCGCCTCGATGAAGCCCGAGAAGGCGCCGACCAGGATCGCCATGATTTCGATGAAGCGGATGAGGGTCATGCGGCTGCTGGTGGTCTAGGCCAGCGGCAGCCGCACGGTGAAGACGACCTGGCCGCAGCCCGCGGTACCGGGCGCCGCGTCTTCATGGCGGTAGACGATCTCGCCCCGATGCTCGCGCACGATCTGCTGGGCGATGTACAGGCCCAGGCCCATGCCGGTGCGGTTGCGCGGATTGTTCAGCGAGCTGCGCTTGAACGGATTGAACAGGCCGGACTCGACCTCGTGCGGGATCGCCGCGCCGGCGTTGACGATGCTGACGCAGGCCGCGCCATCTTCCGTCCACAGGCGCGTCGCGATCGGATGGTTCGGCACGCCGTGGTGGCGCGCATTGCTCAGCAGGTTGGACAGCACCTGGCCGAGACGGCCGCTGTCCGCCATCACCATGGCCGCGCCATCGATCCGCAGTTGGTAGTCGATGGTCGGGTAGGCCAGGCGCGCTTCCTCGACCATGTCCTCGACCAGGGCCGCCAGGTCGACCGCTTCCAGGGTCACGCCCAGCGCCAGGCCGCGGTCGATGCGGCTCATGTCCAGCACCTGGCCGATCATGCGCTGCATGCGGTTGCTGGACGACTGGATGCGCCGGCCCAGGGTCGTGCTCTTGTCGCTGGCATCGGTCTTTTCCAGCACCATGCCGGCCATGTTGATCGAGTGCAGCGGGTCGCGCAGGTCGTGGCCCAGCATCGCCAGCAGCTGGGCGCGGGTCGACTCGAGCTGGGCGCGGCGCGCGTTCGAGACCCGCGCCAGTTCGCCGAGGGTCATGCGGGCGTGCGTCAGCACTCCGTCTTCCCATGCATGGGCGCAGCCGATCACGGTCTCGATCCAGGCCTCGAAGGAACCGCGCGGGGTCAGGCGTTCGCCCAGGGGGCCGAACCGGGTGCTTTTGTCCGGCTTGCCGCCCCAGGCCACCTGCTCGATCTGCTCCGGGCGCAGCAGCAGGCACCAGCCGTTGCTGGGCGGGTCGAAGGGCAGGGCCAGAACGCCGACCCACTTGCCCAGGCCTGTGCGGACTTCCTGGGGCCAGTCGTGCAGGCATTCGCGCACCACCAGGTCGTGCGCGTCCTGCGGCAGCGCCGCCACGATCTTCTCGGCGCAGGCCAGGTCGATGCCGCGGCAGACCACACGGCCGGACTGGGTCGCGACCATGGCCTGGGCGCGCGCCGCTTCCATCATGCCGTCGGCGTGCGCCATCAGCGCTTCGATCGGGTCTTCTTCCAGCAGCAGCGATTCGACCAGGCTGGTGCGCACCTTGGCGGCGCGTTCGACCAGGTCGGCTTCCTCGCGCGATTCCAGGCCCTGGACCGTGGAGGCGATGACCTGGGCCAGCACGTCGGCCGCCATGCGGATCGAGTAGGGCACGCGTTTCGGGCCCATGTGGTGGCAGGCGATCAGGCCCCACAGGCGGCCGTTGATGACGATCGACACGCTCATCGAAGCGCCGACGCCCATGTTCTGCAAATACTCGACGTGGATCGGCGAGGTGCTGCGCAGCACCGCGAAGCTCAGGTCGAGCGGCGCGCTGCCCTCGGGCCCGAGCAGCGGCACGGCATGGTAGGTGACGTCGGCGATATTGCGCAGGGTGTTCAGCGTGTACAGGCGGCGCGCCTGCGGCGGGATGTCGCCGGCCGGATAGCGCTGGCCCAGGAAGGGCACCATATCCTCGCGGCGCGCTTCGGCCGCCACGTCGCCGCTGTCGTCGGGGCGGAAGCGGTAGGCCATCACACGGTCGAAGCCGGTGAATTCGCGGACCTGGCGTACGGCGGTCTCGAGCAGGGACTGGACGGTTTTTTGACGGCGCAGGCGGTCGATCGAGCTGTGCGCCTTGATGGCGAACTGGGCGACGGTGTCGGTGGCGACTTCGCGCGCCTCGAATTCGGCGATCACGCGGCCGCGGTGAGCGTGCACCACGCAGTCGTATTCGGCCGCGCCGACCATGATGGCGGTGACTATGGGCGCGGTGTCGCCCTCGCTCATGTTGTCCAGGCATTCCTGGATCAGTTCGGCTACGGCGGGGCTCAGGCCGAGCGCATCGAAGGGGGTGCCAAGTTCGAGCGGGATGGCGAGCGCGGCGGGTGCGTTTTCGCTCCAGCCTTCGACCTCGCCGGCGGCGGTGAAGAAGATCAGCGCTCCATGCGGCTGGATCAGGCCCGGTACGTGGATCGGTTCATCTGCGCAATTAAGCAGGTCGACACGCAGCGGGGCGCCCATCGGCACAGGGGTACTGGACTTCAATTCGCGTCATCCATTCTCATGCAGGAACCACGGCGGTTCCGCTCAGCATGCATATTACAGGTTTCGACGCCTTGCCGCAGGGCGTTTGGCCCTTATTCGTCCGCCAGCGCCGGGCGCAGCAGGACGATCAGCGCGCCGTGTCCGCCGTCGGTGCGGTTGGCCACGCAAAAGGCGACCGTCTCGGCCGTTTGCACCAGCCAGCTGTGCACCATGCCGCGCAGGACCGGTTCGCCGCCCGCCGAGCCATAGCCGACGCCGTGGATGATGCGCACGCAGCGTACGCCGTTCTTGCTCGAGCGGCGCAGAAAGGCGTCGACCATGCGCCGCGCCAGGTCGCGCGTGTAGCCGTGCAGGTCGAGTTCGTCCTCCACCTGCCAATGGCGCTTGCGCAGCTTCTTGACGACGTCCGGGCCGACGCCGGGCGCCGACCAGCTCAGGGTCGGGTCTTCGTCGAGCAGGCCTTCGACGTCGAACTGGTCGGACAGCATGGATTCCTTGAGCACCGCCGCGATTTCTTCCTCGTCGGTGCGGAACTGCGGGGCACGCTGGCCGGTGGCCAGGGCGCGCAGCTCGGCTTCCTGGGCCGGACGCCAGACGTAGCGGTCCGACTCCGGCATCGGCGTGACATCCTTGACCGCGGCGCGGAACTCGACCGCGCGTTCGCGTTCGATGCGTTCGCGCCGCTCGCGCACGGCCTTTTCGATGGCGCGCTGGCGCTGGTCTTCCTTGAGCTGGTCGCGCAAGGATTTCAAGTCGCTGAAGTCTTTCAAGCCCGCCATATCGTCCGTCGTTCCCGCGCAATATTGAATCGTCGTTCCCGCGCAGGCGGGAACCCAAGTTAATTGCAGTTTACTCCAGCGCTTCCAGATAACGCTGCGCATCCAGCGCCGCCATGCAGCCCGAACCCGACGAGGTGATCGCCTGGCGGTACACGTGGTCCTGCACGTCGCCGGCCGCGAACACGCCTTCGAGGCTGGTCGCGGTGGCCATGCCTTCGGTGCCGCTGCGGGTCTTGATGTAGCCGTTGTGCATTTCCAGCTGGCCGTCGAAGATGCCGGTGTTCGGCTTGTGGCCGATCGCCACGAACAGGCCGTGCACCTTGACGTCCTTGGTGGCGTCGCTGTCGCTCGCTTTCAGGCGCAGGCCGGTCACGCCGCTGGCGTCGCCCAGCACTTCGTCCAGGGTCTGGTTCAGTTCCAGCACGATCTTGCCTTCCTCGACCTTGTGCATCAGGCGGTCGACCAGGATCGGCTCGGCGCGGAACTTGTCGCGGCGGTGGATCAGCGTGACCTTGCTGGCAATGTTGGACAAGTACAACGCTTCCTCGACCGCGGTATTGCCGCCGCCGATCACCGCCACTTCCTGGTTGCGGTAGAAGAAACCGTCGCAGGTGGCGCAGGCCGACACGCCCTTGCCCATGAATTCCTGCTCGCTCGGCAGGCCCAGGTACTGGGCCGAGGCACCGGTCGCGATGATCAGGGCGTCGCAGGTGAACTCGTGCGAATCGCCGACCAGGCGGATCGGCTTCTCGTTCAGGTAGGTCGTGTGGATGTGGTCGAACACGATCTCCGTATTGAAGCGCTCGGCGTGCTGCAGCAGGCGCTGCATCAGTTCCGGACCCTGGACGCCCAGCGGGTCGCCCGGCCAGTTCTCGACGTCGGTCGTGGTCATCAGCTGGCCGCCCTGTTCGACGCCCGTTACCAGCATCGGATTCAGGTTGGCGCGCGCGGCGTAGACGGCGGCGCTATAGCCGGCGGGGCCGGAACCGAGGATCAGGACTTTGGCGTGTTTGCGAGTGGTCATTGCAGGAATTCGTCTTATTGGTAAGGGAAAGGAAGTGGGGTTGGGACGCCACTTTCTCAAGGGGATGTGTGGCGCACATTATAGTCGATGATGCACGCGAGCATGAATCATGGGGCCACTGGGCAATATATCGCTTAGAATGGTTAATCTTGGTAAGTCTTACATAGCAGCATCGGTTTCAATCAGCATGAGCAAGAATAGTCAATCGACAACGTCGACCTACACCCGCAAGCCCGCACCGCCGCGGCAGCCGATGCCGAACCGGCTGGTTCGCCTGCTGTCCGAGGCGCGCTGGCTGGCCACGGCCGTGGCCCTGCTGTACTTTGTGCTGATATTACTCAGCTACAACAAGGCCGATCCGGGCTGGTCGCACGAGGCGGCCGTGCCGCACGTCATGAACCTGGGCGGCCGCGCCGGCGCCTGGCTGGCCGACCTGCTGCTGTTCATTTTCGGCTTTTCCGCCTGGTGGCTGTGCGTCTGCTTCGCGCGCGCCGTGTGGAAGGGCTACCGCCGCCTGCACAACCGTTTCGTGATCGAGGCCGCCGAGCCCGAACCCGAGCACCAGGGCGAGGCGGTGATCCGCTGGATCGGCTTTGCGCTGATGTTCGCGGGCAGCGTCGGCCTCGAATACCTGCGCATGTGGAGCCTGAAGGTCGAGCTGCCGCGCGCGCCGGGCGGCGTGCTGGGCCAGCTGATCGGCTACAGCGCCCACACCGCCTTCGGCTTCACCGGCGCCACGCTGCTGCTGCTCCTGCTGTTCGGCCTGGGCTTCTCCTGGTACTTCCAGGTGTCCTGGCTGGCGGTGGCCGAGCGCATCGGCGAATCCGCCGAAGCCACCTACGGCTGGTTCCGCCTGCGCCTGGAAGACCGCGAAGACCGCCGCCACGGCGAAGTCGCGGCCAGCCGCCGCGACGAGGTCGTGGTGACCGAGCGCGCCAAATACGTCGAGAAGCATGCGCCGGCACCGGCTGCGAAGGCCGAGCCGCGCATGGACGAGGACGCCGAGGAGGGCAGCGCCGCCCCGGCCCCGGGCTTCCTGTCGAAAGTGATGTCCAAGGTCGGCAAGGCCAAGGCGGACAAGCTCGACAAGGCCGAGCCGCAGATCGACGCCAGGCCGGCGCCGCGCGCCGAGCCGATGCTGGGCGGGGAGTTCGACGAGACCATCGACGAGGATGGCGTGGTGACGCCGCGCGCCCCGGCCCCGGCCCCGGCTGCCGCGCGCGAAGCGGCGCCCGCACCGGCTGCCGCCAGCGCCGCCGCCAGCGCCCCGGCCCCGATCAAGATCGAGCCGCAGGTGGTCAGCGTGCCGCGTTCCGAGCGCGCCGAGAAGGAAAGGCAGAACAAGCTGTTCGACGGCATGCCCGGCGATTCGCCGCTGCCGCCGCTGAGCCTGCTGGACGACGCGCCGCCGGCCCAGGAATCGGTCGCCGTCGAGACCCTGGAATTCACCAGTCGCCTGATCGAGAAGAAGCTGTCAGACTTCGGCGTCGAAGCCAAGGTCGTGGCGGCCTATCCGGGCCCGGTCGTGACCCGTTACGAAATCGAGCCGGCCACCGGCGTGAAGGGCAGCCAGATCGTCAACCTGGCGCGCGACCTGGCGCGTTCGCTGTCGCTGACCTCGATCCGCGTGGTCGAGACCATCCCCGGCAAGAACTACATGGCGCTCGAGCTGCCGAATCCGAAGCGCCAGATCGTGCGCCTGACCGAGATCGTCGGTTCGAAAGTGTATGGCGACAGCCCGTCCAGCCTGACCGTCGCGCTGGGCAAGGACATCGCCGGCAAGCCGGTGATCGCCGACCTCGCCAAGATGCCGCACCTGCTGGTGGCGGGTACCACCGGCTCCGGCAAGTCGGTCGGCATCAACGCCACCATCCTGTCGCTGCTCTATAAATCCGACCCGGACGACGTGCGCCTGATCCTGATCGACCCGAAGATGCTGGAAATGTCGGTGTACGAAGGCATTCCGCACCTGCTGGCGCCGGTCGTGACCGACATGCGCCAGGCCGGCCATGCGCTGAACTGGGCGGTGAACGAGATGGAGCGCCGCTACAAGCTGATGTCGAAGCTGGGCGTGCGTAACCTGGCCGGTTATAACAGCAAGATCCTGGAGGCGGCCAAGCGCGAAGAGCACATCCCGAACCCGTTCTCGATCGTGCCGGACAATCCCGAGCCGCTCGAGAAGCTGCCGACCATCGTCATCATCATCGACGAGCTGGCCGACCTGATGATGGTGGTCGGCAAGAAGGTCGAGGAACTGATCGCCCGTATCGCGCAGAAGGCGCGTGCGGCCGGTATCCACCTGATTCTTGCGACCCAGCGTCCGTCGGTGGACGTGATCACGGGCCTGATCAAGGCGAACATCCCGACCCGTATCGCGTTCCAGGTGAGCTCGAAGATCGACTCGCGCACCATTCTCGACCAGATGGGCGCCGAAACCCTGCTCGGCATGGGGGACATGCTGTACATGCCGCCGGGTACCGGCCTGCCGATCCGCGTGCACGGCGCCTTCGTCTCGGACGACGAAGTGCATCGAGTTGTAAAACATCTGCAATCGACAGGCGAACCGAATTACATTGAGGGCATCCTCGAAGGCGGCACGCTCGAAGATGGCAGCGGCGGCGGCGAAGGCGCGGCGGCGGGCGAGGGCGGCGGCGAAGCCGATGCCCTGTACGACCAGGCCGTGCAGGTCGTGCTGAAGAACCGCAAGGCCTCGATCTCGCTGGTGCAGCGCCACCTGCGCATCGGCTACAACCGCGCCGCGCGCCTGATCGAACAGATGGAGCAGAGCGGCCTGGTGTCGCCGATGCAGTCGAACGGCAACCGCGACATCCTGGTGCCGGCGACCAGCGCCGAGTAAGCGCCGATCGTGGGCGGAGGCCGCCCACCCTACGGTAGGGTGGGCACCCCGTGCCCACGCCTGGCCGCCTTCATGACCAAATAAGAAAAGGACGAAATCATGACCATGAAGCTGAACCTCACCCTGGCCGGCCTGCTGGCCGCCACCACCTTCGCCCTGAGCGGTACCGCATCCGCCAGCGCCCTCGACCAGTTCAAGACCTTCGTTTCCGGCACCAAGGCCGCGCGCGGCGAATTCACGCAAACCCAGCTGCGCAGCAGGCAGGGCGCCGGCAAGGCCCAGCCGGCATCGAGCGGCAGCTTCGTGTTCGCCCGCCCCGGCAAATTCATCTGGACCTACCACAAGCCCTACGAGCAGGTGCTGCAGGCCGATGGCGAGACCCTCTACGTCTACGACAAGGACCTGAACCAGGTCACCACGCGCAAGCTGGGCAACGCCCTGGGCAGCTCGCCGGCCGCGATCCTGTTCGGCAGTAACGACCTCGAAAAGAACTTCACGCTGGCCGAGGCCGGCGCGCGCGACGGCCTGGAATGGCTGACCGCGACCCCGAAAGCCAAGGACACGACCTTCGAGCAGATCGGCATCGGCCTGAAGGACGGCGTGCCGCAGGCGATGGAACTGAAGGATTCCTTCGGCCAGACCTCGGTGCTGAAGTTCACCAACTTCCAGCGCAACCCGCAGCTGGGCGCCCAGCAGTTCAAGTTCGAGGTCCCGAAAGGGGCGGAAGTGGTCAGCCAGTGAAAACCGGCCTGGGCGCGCTGGCGCTGACGGCGCTTGCCGCCCTGGCCGTGCAGACGCGGGCGGGCGCGGCCCCGCCCGCATCCGTGCCCGCGCTGTCTCCCGAATCCTGCGTTCGCCCGGCTTACCCGCGCGAGGCCATCCGCTACGAACTCGAAGGCATCACCACGTTGCGCTTCCGTCTGGCGCCCGATGGCCGCGTCGCCGATGTCCAGGTGGCGAAATCGAGCGGCTGGGCGATGCTCGACGAGGCCGTGGTCCAATCTCTCCAGGCCTGCCGCTTCACGCCCGCGCAGGCGGCCAAGGCCGGCGGCGCGGCGCTGCCGGTGCAGTACGTCTGGAGCCTGGACGGCGAACACGCGCTGCGTCCGCACCTGGTGCCGGGCAGTTGTCCCGCCAGGGGCCGCTTCGCCGGCTTCCAGCCTTACGACAACCGGCCCAGCGGCGCGGACGGGGTCAAGGTGCGCCTGCTGGTCGACCCCAACGGGCAGGCGCGCGGCGTGAAGCCCGAAGGCGCGACGCTGGCACCGGCCGTCGCCGACGCGCTGGCGGCCTATGTGGCAAGCTGCCGCTTCGGCTTCGATCTGGCGCTCAAGGGCGAGCGCACCGATACCGCCTACGGCCGGGTGCTGCTGCGCTGAGTACGCGCCCGGCGTCCGTTCGGCTACACTGGCGTCATGGACAACCACGACTTATTCAAGACCGAACCCGCGGCGCCGCTGGCCGAAGCGCTGCGGCCCAAGACCATCGCCGAGGTGATCGGCCAAAGCCACCTGCTGGGACCGGGCAAACCGCTGAACCTGGTGTTCCAGTCGGGCCGCCCGCACTCGATGATCCTGTGGGGTCCGCCGGGCGTCGGCAAGACCACGCTGGCGCGCCTGACCGCCAATGCCTTCGACTGCGAATTCATCGCGCTGTCGGCGGTGCTGTCCGGCGTGAAGGACATCCGCGCCTCGATCGAGCAGGCCGAGCACTTCCTGGCCGGCGGCAAGCACACCATCCTCTTCATCGACGAGATCCACCGCTTCAACAAGTCGCAGCAGGACGCCTTGCTGCCCTTCGTCGAAAGCGGGCTGGTGACGCTGATCGGCGCGACCACCGAGAACCCGTCCTTCGAAGTCAACTCGGCGCTGCTGTCGCGCTCCCAGGTCTACGTGCTCAAAGCGCTGAACGACGAGGAGATGCGCCAGCTGCTCAAGCGCGCCCAGGAGCGCGTGCTGCAGAACCTGCAGTTCGACGAGGTCGCGGTCGATACCCTGGTCGGCTACGCGGACGGCGATGCCCGCCGCTTCCTGAACCTGCTCGAGCAGACCAAGACCTCGGCCGATACCGCCGGCGTCACCCAGATCACGCGCGAGTTCGTCGAGAACGCGCTGACCCTGAACGCACGCCGCTTCGACAAGGGTGGCGACAACTTCTACGACCAGATCTCGGCCCTGCATAAGTCGGTGCGCGGCTCGCATCCGGACGCGGCGCTGTACTGGCTGTGCCGCATGCTCGACGGCGGCGCCGACGCCAAGTACCTGTCGCGCCGCATCGTGCGCATGGCCTGGGAAGACATCGGCATCGCCGACCCGCGCGCGATCCAGCTCGCCAACGACGCCGCCGCGACCTACGAGCGCCTCGGTTCGCCGGAAGGCGAGCTGGCGCTGGGCCAGGCCGTGATCTACCTGGCGATCGCGGCCAAGAGCAATGCCGGCTACAACGCCTTCAACGCGGCCATGGCCTTCGTGAAGAAGGACAAGTCGCGCGAGGTCCCGGTCCACCTGCGCAACGCGCCGACCAAGCTGATGAAGGAACTCGGCTACGGCCACGCCTACCGCTACGCCCACGACGAGCCGAACGCCTATGCGGCCGGCGAGACCTATCTGCCGGACGGCATGCCGGAGCCGGGCTGGTACCAGCCGGTGCCGCGCGGGATCGAGGCGAAGATCGCCGAGAAGCTGGCCTGGCTGCGCAGCCTGGACGAGGATGCGCGCAGTGGAGGACAGGACGAGTAGGGCAGGGCGAACAAGGCCCCAGACCCGCTTTTTCGCAGTTCATTCCGTGTTTTGGGCACTCCGTCGCAAGTCGATGGAGGTCCCGGGTTCGAATCGGTAAAGTTCAACCATACCGAAGCACTTAACAGACAACCGAACCCGAAGGAGAACATCATGAAACTGCGTCAAAACCTCGAAGCCGCCTTCATCGTCGCTGCCGTCGTGGCCAACTTCGCGAGCTATGCCATGGCCTCGGCCCAGGCCCCGGACGTGGTCCGCGCCGCCCCGGCCGCGGTCGTTGCCAACACGGCGGTCAACCCGAACGTGCCGACCGTCGTGATCAAGGCGCACCGCCTGAGCGCCGCCGAGAAGGCAGCCTTGAACTGATTCGATGAAAGGCCGGTGAATCTGGCGGACCTGGAGCCTGTCGGCTTGGTACAATTGCGCATTCGATAAAACCAAGCGCAACCACCGACAATGATTGACATCCAACTTCTCCGCAAAGACATCGACAATGTCGCCGCCCGCCTGGCGACCCGCAAGTTCCAGCTCGACGTCGCCGGCTTCAACGCCATCGAAGCCGAGCGCAAGGCGATCCAGACGCGCACCGAAGAGCTGCAGGGCAAGCGCAACAGCCTGTCCAAGCAGATCGGCATGCTGAAGGGCAAAGGCGAAGACACCAGCGCCGTGATGGCGGAAGTGGCCGGCATCGGCGACGAACTCAAGGCCAACGAAGTGGCCCTCGCCCAGGTGCAGGAGAAGATGGCGCGCTTCATGGAAGCGATCCCGAACCTGCCGCACGAGTCCGTACCGGTCGGCCAGGACGAGACCGGCAACGTCGAAGTGCGCAAGGTTGGCACGCCGCCGCAGTTCGATTTCGAGGTCAAGGACCACGTCGACATCGGCGGCCCGCTGGGCCTGGACTTCGATACCGCGACCAAGCTGACCGGCTCGCGCTTCTCGGTCATGAAGGGCGGCATCGCCCGTCTGCACCGCGCGCTGGCCCAGTTCATGCTGGACACCCACACCGGCCAGCACGGCTACACCGAGTGCTACACCCCGTACATGGTCAACGCCGATTCGCTGCGCGGCACCGGCCAGCTGCCGAAGTTCGAGGAAGACCTGTTCGCGGTGAAGAAGGGCGGCGTCGAAGGCGAAGGCGAGACCTTCTACCTGATCCCGACCTCGGAAGTCTCGCTGACCAACATGGTGCGCGACGAGATCGTGGCGCTGGACCAGCTGCCGATCAAGATCACCGCCCACACCCCGTGCTTCCGCTCGGAAGCGGGCAGCTACGGCCGCGACACCCGCGGCATGATCCGCCAGCACCAGTTCGACAAGGTCGAGCTCGTGCAGATCGCGCATCCGGAAAAGTCGTACGAAGCGCTGGAAGAAATGGTCGGCCAGGCCGAGTTCATCCTGAAGAGCCTGGGCCTGCCGTACCGCGTGATGTCGCTGTGCACCGGCGACATGGGCTTTGGCGCCGCCAAGACCTACGACCTGGAAGTCTGGCTGCCGGCGCAGAACACCTACCGCGAGATCTCCTCGCTGTCGAACACCGAAGCCTTCCAGGCCCGCCGCATGCAGGCCCGCTTCCGCAACGCCCAGAACAAGCCGGAAATGGTCCACACCCTGAACGGCTCCGGCCTGGCGGTCGGCCGCACGCTGGTTGCCGTGCTGGAGAACTACCAGCAGGCGGACGGCAGCGTGGTCGTTCCGGAAGTGCTGCGTCCGTACATGGGCGGCCTCGAGCGCCTGACCCCGTCCGCGTAAATAGCTCTTCCGTTTTCGCAAGAGGCTGCTATAATGTGGCCTCTCGCGAATACAGCGACCGGTTACCAGGAGAGGTGGCAGAGTGGTCGAATGTACCTGACTCGAAATCAGGCGTACGGGTGACCGTACCGTGGGTTCGAATCCCACCCTCTCCGCCAAATAAGAAA
>Ga0308160_10001386_pt1 | contig 34393 bp, 56 predicted proteins | sample PhyFR1_FD_201036 | JGI IMG/M metagenome (GOLD analysis project Ga0308160, IMG submission 201036) | Phyllosphere microbial communities from UC Gill Tract Community Farm, Albany, California, United States - DLSLF.R1 | ecosystem: Host-associated > Plants > Phyllosphere > Unclassified | place: USA... | reverse complement strand
CTTTCGTACAGGCTCGACCCGTTGCGTCCCTCCCTCCCCCTTAACCCCCCTCACCTCGACTCCCTTCCCTCTTCTACGGCGATCCTTTATCCTGTGCAGGCCACGTCGCGTGCTATGCGACTTTGAAACTGACCTTCGGCGGGTACTCCTCGGGCAGGCCGATCGACATCTTTGTCCATTACGAAGGCAAGCGGGCGGGCGACATTGTCAGCTCGCGGTATGCCGTCCGCAGCCTCGTCACGACTGAGGTCCGTCGTGTCTTTCACCCCCTCCCCCCTCTCTGTCCGCCATGCTCGTCGCGCTCGCCGTGCCTGATCACCTTCCCCCCTTTCACCCCCTTTCCCTCCCAACCCTAAATGGCAGATCGAGGCCGAGCTCCTCCGCCGGCATCAAGCCGCCTACCCCGCAGCCTCCTCCGATCGCTCCTCGCTTACTGGCCTCCGCCCCTCCTCGAAGAAGGCCGCCGCCGACCTGATCGACAAGGCCCCGCTCGACTTTTTCGGCCGGCCCCTCGCCCTCCCCCCCGCCGCCACCGGCTCGAATCCCTCTGCCGACCACGCTGCTGCCGCACTCAACGGTCTCGGGGCCATCGTTAACGGCGATGAACCCGGCGCCGCCGGCCAGCAGGGGGGAAGAGCTGCAAAGCGCTTCAGGGTGTTCTACAAATTTCACGAAGGGAGCTCGACGGCGGTGAGGAAACCGCTCAAGATGAGCGCCCTCTTTTAGCACCCCACCTCCCACTCTCTTCTATAATATCGTCTCCTCCCCATCCCCTCCCACCCTACAGTCATAACGAGAGTGCACTCGTCGGCTGCCTTGCACGCTCTGCTCGTCGTTCCTCGCTCGAGGCGAGACGACTCGAGACGCCCCTCTTCTGCCCCCTTTCTACGGGGGGAGCGCGATCCTCTGACATGACTCCCTTTCTGCGCGGGCCCCTTCGGCCTGTCAGCAGCACATCGAGGAGACGGCCGCATGGTGGCTAGAAGCAAGTGAAATTAGGGGGGCAGTACAGTGGGGTATCCGGAGCGTCTTCCTTGCCGCGGTCTCTCTCCGAAATCTCAGACTGACGACGAGACCGCCCCGCTTGCGAGGCCAAAGCTCAGGACGACAGGTCCGGCCGTCAGGTCGGTCTTCGAGAGCTGCTGGCCGCTCTCATCGGAGGGGAGGACGCTGGCCGTCGTGAGGAAGCCGAAGGCCGAACCTTGGATGTCGGATGGAAGCGTGAGGGAGGAAGTGGAGGAGAGGGCGAGGAGTCGCGGAGGGAGGGACGAGTAGAGGAGGACTGTGTTGCATTACGTCGTGGGCCGGCACGAACGAGAAGGGAGAAGGGAAAACGAGAGGGGACGTTAGTGTCGAATTGCTGACGGTTGAGGAAGAGAAAGTGAACGAGGGTGCGCGCGTGGCCCCCGTTGAACGGACAGCTGGTGTTTGTGTTGCTCTGGCTGGTATTGTTGCTGCTGCTGGTGAGCGTGATCTCCTGCCCAGGCTCGACCTGGACGACCGGCCCGGCCCCTCCTTCTCCTTGGACCGCCAGCGGGCCAAAGGCCGCCGTGCCGCTGAGCGCTTGGTCGGCAGCCTGCTGCTGTTGCGACGGACAGCTTTCGACGAAGCCCTCGCCGGCGACCCAGCTCCAGAGGGCGGCCCACTCGAGCCCCGAAGGCAAGCTGGGCTCGGCCGGCCCGGACCAGGCTGCCCCGCGCAGGACGGCCGAGTCGAGCCAGGCCGACTGGCGGGCCGTATTGAGCATGAGGCTGGCGGCCGTCTGCTGGAGGGCTGGCGCCGAGGCGAGCGAAGGGAGCGAGCCGAGGTAGGCCGACGACGAGAGTTGCTCGAGGGCCGAGGCCGAGCGGAGAAAAACCTCGGGCGAGCTGAAGGTAAAGGCGTAGGTGCAGGCTTGCGGGGCTGGACTCAAAGGCGCCTGCGCCAGGAGCGCTTGGAGGGTCGACTGGTGCGAGGCTGCGTGCTGGTTGACTAAGGGGGCGGTGGAGGGAAGGGGGAAGGGGTTCTCCCTCAACAAGCGTCAGAAGGTTGGTTGCCCAGCGAGCGAGTCCCCGCGCTCCCCTTCCCTCCTGCTTGCTCTGACGGTTCGACGCACTCTGGACGACCCGCCGACGGACCCAGTCGAGGTAGCCGGCTCGCTCAAAGTCCTGCTGGGAGAAGCGCGCGAGCGCGGCCGAGTAAAGGGCGCTCGAGAGACTGATGCGCGCGGCAGTGGGAAAGAGTTTTAGTCAGCAGAGAAGCGAGGATGCTGCTGGACGACGACGACGACGACGACGACGACGACGACGACGACGGACAGGGCCTGGCCGAGGGCGTTTGATAGGAAGGCTGCAAGGAGGGAGACGCGTCAGCCGCCGGCAGGGGCGACGAGCCGCCGGACAAGGGGGCGAAAGCGCACCTTCCTGGGCGCTGGCGACGACGACGAGACTTCCGGCGAGCAGGAGCGAGAGCGACGTCGGGAGCCGCATCCGAAGCGGGCGGTTGGGCGCAGGAGGGGGGGGAAAGGGAGAGGAAGGGAGGCGGTCAGGGAGGGAGCGAGCGAGTGCGCGAGGGAGCGCGACCTTGTTGCCGCGTCAATTGCCCCCGAGGAGGGCGATCGGAGGCAGAAGCGACCGGGACGGACAGACGCGTGTCGGTCAACACGCCGGGCTCGCCTTCCCCTCTCCTCCCAACCTCCCCGCCCGCTCCTCTGTCCTCCTCCTTCGCCTGGCATGTCCAAGGCTTCGCGCGAGCCGACCGATGTCATCGCAGTTCCGTCTCCCTTCCTCTTGGGCCTGCTTCCTGCTCCTCCTCGGCGGCGCGAAGGCTGACCTGCGCTCCGCCCCTGGCCCCCACCCCGCAGTGCTCGGCGCCGGCGGTCCTGCTCGCCCAGCTGGCCGACATGCAGCTCGTTTTTGGTCAGCCCGAGTCGGAGCACAACTGGGAGCGCTTTGCAAAAGCCCTCGCTAGGTAAGTGCAATCACCCGATGCCCTGCCCTGCTCTGTTGCCGTTCAGAGGGTGCTAATTCTCCCCCCCCCCTTTTCCGCCTCCAAGGCTCGCTGCCCTCACCCGCGGAGGGGCCTACAAGCTCGAGCCGTTTGCGATGGTCGTCGGCCCGAGCATCACCGGCGGCGTTGGCGACAGCATCCTCGCTTGCGTGCGTCCACGCTTTCTCTCTTCTCACAGGCCAGGCCTCTTCGTTCCACCGTCGCACGAGCGCCAGTCGGGAGGAGTCGAATGGTCGCTCTCCTTCCCCGAGCCCCACCCCCTTCCTACACTTGTTGACGAGACCTCACCTCCCCCGCCGCACTATCCGCGACCCCCGACCGACAGATCCTCTCCGAGCGCGCGGCCCTCTCGAAAGCGGCCGTCGACCTTCTCTCGGCCTTTGCCCCGCGCCTCGGTCCCGCCTTCACCGCTTTTCTCCAGCGGCTCTACCTCCCGGCCCTAATTGATCTCATCCGACGGACCAACAACGTCGTCCGACTCCGGGCCGAAGCCTGTCTCTCGCTCCTGCTCGAAACGGTCCCCCATCCGGCGGCCCTCGGGAGGTTGCTAGCCCCGAGCGTGGCCGACGCCAACGTTCATCTCCGGCGGGCGGTCGGAAGGGCGTTCGGCAGCCTCGTCGGCGCTTGGGCGAGAGACGGCCCGAGGGCAGACGAGGTCGAGGCCGTCGTCCGGCGACTTGCGGGCGATAAGGATCCCGAAGCGAGGAAGCTCGCAAAGGAGCTGTGGGAGGCCTACTGCCATACCTGGCCCGAACGCGTCGACGGGTGCGTCCCCCCTTCCCCTCTCCGCTCTTCGTCCGCGACGAGCCGAGATTGGTAGGCTGACAAGACCCTTGGCGATTCACACACGGGAACATTACCACGCAAAGCTTCATGGGCCCCCTCACGCCCGTCACGCGCAAACGGCTTGGTCCACGGCCCGCCATCACTGCTGGCAGCGGCTCGGCCTCGTCGTCGCTCTTGGCTGCCGGCGCTACCGGTGGTGGTGCCGGCCGGCCCACCCACAACGAGAACAGCGGCAGCAGCAGCTCGAGCGGCCGACAGCACGTGCTCATGAGAGCGCAAGTGCCCGGTCCGGCCAGGGTCGGATCGGGCTTGCGGGCCGCCTACCACCTGCAGCAGGCGGGTGAGCCGAGCGTCGCCACCGGCAGTAGCGGCGGCAGCAGCAGCAGTCGGCGGACGGCCTGTGCGCCTTCCTCCGGCGGTCCGGCATCCTCCTCGTCGTCGTCATCGACGACGTCCCTCGCCACCTCTTCGTCGGGTGCTGGCTCCACCACCCACTCCTCGGCCTACCCCTTTCCCTCAAGCAGCAGCGCAGCCTTCGTTTACCCGGCCTCTTCCTCGGCGCTCAGCAATGCCACTCGGCAGACTGGATCGGCGGCGACGCTCCAGACGCTGGCCGCTACCGCGCCGAGACGGCCCGTGCTTGGCCCGCCGATGACGAGCGCGCCTGTCCTCGCCACCAACGGCGGCAGCAGCAGCGGCGGCAGTCGGTTGGGTTCATCCTCGCGCTTGACGACGACCACAGCTCCAGCCGCTGGCCTCTCACGACAACCCATTCACGCGCACTCCTCAGCCTCTCTGCTGTCGTCGTCATTGTCGGCCCCAATCAACCCCGTCCCGCCCGCCTTCTCGCGCTCGGCGACGATGGCGGCCGCCAACAGCGGTCTGACGACTAGCCGCCCTCCACGACCGCCGATCGGTTCCCATGCGCGGTCCACCTCGTCCTCCTCCCTGGCCCTCGGCGCCTCCTCGTCCTCCTCGATCAGCGCGATGGGTCCTCCCGCCCGCGTCGCACCGAGGTCGATCTCTGCCTCCGCCTCCTCCTCGTCGGCCAATGCCTTCGCCTCCGGCCCGACGGGTGGCGTTGGGAGCGGACCGTCGGCCGCAGCAACATTGGCGTTCGGAAGGGGGCTGATGAGCGCCCCAGTCAGGGGCGGCGCGGGTGGGGGCGGTGGGGGTCACACCCTTGCGACGTCGTCGACCTCTGGGGCCGGCGGTTGGATGCCTAGATCACGAGGAGCGGCGGCGGGGCCGGCAGCGACGACGACGGTCTCGGGCTCGACTGTGTCCACCTCGGGAAGCAGGACTAGCACTCATCCTGTCCCTTCAGGACCAGGACCGGCATCGGCAGCGACGACGACGTCATGCGCTCCGACGCTTGGCCGGGTCGACGACGTCTTCTTATCCTTGCCGGCGGTCGTCATCGCTCACGGCCGCGCCGACGGCGCTCCTCCAGCGTCGGCGGCGGCGGCAGCAGCAGCAGCAGCAGCAGCAGCAGCAGCAGCAGGGTCGCTGTCGACGGTCACAGAGGCGACAACAAGCACCGCCGTCGACGACGCCGATCCCGCCAACGTCCCGCTTCCAGCGACTCCGGTCCGAAGCAGCCCGTCCCCGCCTCTGTCAAACGGCGAAGCTCCACCAACGCCGATGATGGCGGACGCTTTTCCTCCCGCAGGCAGCTCTTCTCCGGCTATTCCGGCCGCTCCCACGCCCAACGCCGCCATCGTCGTCGCTATCGGTGACCTGATTGATTTTGGCGGTCCGACCCCAGATGCCGAGCTAGGGTCCAGTGACGCGACTCTCCCCACGACATCGTCGTCGTCGCCGCCGCCGCCGCCTCCGGCCGCCGGATCGGTTATCGGCAGCGGGCTCGCAGACAATCTGTTCTCTCAGCCGATCAGAAAGGCGGACGACGGTGTTGTACAGACGTTGTCGACGCCGCCGGGATCACCTCGCGCAAGGAAGCGAACCACGACGACGACGCCGACGGCGGCGGTGGACATTGTCTTCCCGCCAACAGAGCGTCCAAGGCTTGCTCCGAGTGTCGCCGTCGCCGATGGGATATCCTCGTGTTCGACCGGACTGGTCGGCCCGAGCCCAACCGAGCTTGGTGCCGGCCCGCCGTCGCCGGCGACGTTCTCTGAGCCAAGGGCATCATGCTCGCCTGCGCGACCGACGACGGCGCCCCTGCCGCCTTCTCCGTCGCCACCGGCAGCAGCACCCACGAACGCCCGCGAGGCCCGAGCGATGGCACCCGCAAGGCAGCCCTCGAGCGCGCCGCCTCCCGTCCGGCCGCGCTCGGCCCACCACCCTGCGACAGGGGCGCCACCTATCGGCCGTCGCCCTCTGCCTCCCCCGTCAGCATCGTCGTCAAGCGCGCCGCCGTCCTCGACAGCCGGACAGCCGCCGCGCAAAGAGCGCGTCAAGCTCAAGCCGCCTCTGCCGAGCTTCCGGCCAGTTAGCCGGAAGCTTGCTCAGCAGCCCGCATCGGCGGCAGCGGTGGGGGCGACGCCACGGGTGTTTGGTGGCGAGCTTGACGTCAATGCGGCGGGAACGGTGGCGGCGCGAAGGGGAGGTGGCCGCCCTGCGGGCACGACTACGGCTGGCAAGGTCAGTCTTGTTGGCAAGGGAGTCAAGGCAGGGCCGCCTTCGACCATGTCCGTCCGTCCGGCAACTGCGACGGGGACGGCAGCCGCCGTTGCACGGTGACGTTCGAGGGAGCCTCCCCCCCCCCCCGAGAACCCTTTTACGTAGGCGGGCGCCTGTAGTAACTCGTTTGTGCGATAGATCTAATGACGGCGTCTTTGTATCTCACGCTGCGAAGGGAGAAGGGAGTGTTCAGGGCAGGTCGTTACGGAGGCGAAAAGCGGCTCCGAGCATGCCCTCGAGGGAGAGGGATGCGCTCGTCTGTGCTGGTCTGTGGATAGAGTGGCGTGGCGGGCAAGGGCTAGTCAGAGTCGGACCCGCTGCCAGGGCCGTCTGAAAGGAGAAGAGTGCGTGTGGACAGAGGATTAGTGTTTGAGAGGCCAGAGGCTGGCAGACTGGCCCTGCTGGACAGCAGACGGAATCGAGCCGATCGCGCGATGAGTTGATGGCTCGGGTACGCACCGCGCGTGTCCTCCTGGACGACGTCCCCTAGGTCGACGCCTCCGACCCCCCTACCCTCGCGCCTCGCAGCGTCCTCCTCCTCGCGCTCGAGCAACGCAACCTGCTCGTTAACGAGTCGCCGCAGCTCCTCGTCCTCCGTTGAGGACGACAGGAGGTCGAGAGCCGTCTGCCGGTGCTTGTTCTGGACCGTTGTGTCGGCGCCTGACTCGAGTAGCAGGCGCACTGCGTCACCGAGTCAAAGACAAGAGGTGTCAGCCCTCCTTCGCTGGCCGCATAGCGTGCGCGAAGGCGCAAGCCAGTCCGAGGGGGCTTCGGCACGCACCGAGGTACGTCCGCAGCTCGCCATCGGCGACGCGCATCGCCAGGTGCAATGGGGTCTCGCCGTCGATACGCGTCTGGAGGTCGACGTCGCACTCGTCGTGCTCAAGGATGGCGTCAATCCTGGACGCCATACCGGGTGGAGCGGGCAAGAGAGGCAGTCCATGAGGTCAGTTGCTAGTGGTGAGGACCGACGGCCCTGCCCCAGCGCGATGACCGCTGGGGTGCGAGCGAGGGGCAGACTGCGCGGGCTGCCCGGAGCGGCTACGCTCGATGAGGGAAGGGAGCTCTCACACGTCGGTCGACCCACGCTGGACGGCATAATGGAGCGCAGTGAAGCCCAGTCTGATGGGAGGCCGCCCGCGTCATCAGCTCCTTCGAAATGAGGGCGAGAGTAAGAAGGCCGGAGCGTGGGAAGGAGCTCGTCGGCTCGCGCCGGCAGGCCGGAGGGAAGCCGCACGCACCCGTCCTGGAAGTTGATGTCAAATTCGCCGGCCTCAAAGACGGTCTCTGTTCGCGGCCAGGCTCTGCATGTCAGCCGCAGGTCAGTCGAAAAGAGAGGAGGCCAAAACGACGGACGGAGGAGCTCTTCCGAGTCCTGCTTGGCGGCGGCGAGCAGCTGCTCGTCTGCGGTCGGAGGAGGGCGTGACGGCGGGATGGTCAGCGTCGTCGCTCAGGCAAGACAAGCAACGTCGCAAGGGACGAACTCGGGGAGGCTCCCTCGTCGGCGGCCATATCTAGGCAAGAAGAATTGGGAAAGGGGAGGGAGAGAGAGGCGTTTCGGGCAGGCCAGGGAGTTGGTCGTCGTTGGGCAGGACGCGTTCGCAAGGCGAGATGGCTGCCGTCCGCCCGTCCCTTCCGACGAACTGCCAACGTCGATATCGCTGGCACCCCCTTTCGCTCGCTCTCCCCCTCCTGTCAGAGCGGCACGAGCAAGACAGGTGATACGTTTAGCGAGTGCAGACACCCTCAGCTCCTACACACGACAAGCGGGCTGTCAGAGGCTGCCGCCACCCGCTTATGGCCTCGTCCTCGTCTGTGCTGTCGCCCCGACCAGGGTCGCCGACGTCGAGCGGCCGGCCGTCGCACTCGCTCGACCTGCCTTCGCTCCACCCACTCGACCACTCGCACCCGCTTCTATCGCCGGCAAGCTCGAGCTCGTTCGACCCGGACGCTTTCCTCCTCTCGCGGCTGCCGGCGCCGTTGACCGACCTCCGGGACGAGCTCCGGGCGTACCAGGCCCAGCTCAAGGCCGAGCTCGTCGAGCTCATCAACCTCGACTACCGCGAGTTTGTCGAGCTCGGCACCGGTCTAAAGGGTGAGGGCAAGCGTCTCGAGCGCGTCCGACGGCCTCTGACGGGCATCCGCCAAGACGTCGAGACGGTCCGGACCGAGCTCCAGTCGAGCGAGGGCCGGCTGCGCGAGATGCTCGAGCAGCGTGCCGGCCTGCGAGAGGAGAAGACGCTCGTTCAGCTCCTGCTCTCGCTCACCGACTCGCTCTCGCGGACCGAGACGCTGCTCGATATCTCCCCGGGATTGGTAGGCGGGCCGAGCTCCTCAGCCGCGGCCGCCGAGGCGACCTCGACCAGCAAGGCCGGTCAACCCGCGCTCAGTCTCGTCATCGGCGCCTCGGAGTCGTCCAAGGCGGACCCATCGTCAGGTGCGCCGGGCGGAGGGCTCGGGCCGAGCGGTATCGCTGCTAGGGAGAAGATTGTCGGCCGGGTTGCAGCCGAATACACGCGGGTGCTCTACCTGAGTGAAAAGGCCCGCAAGGAGGGCTGCGTTCTGCTAGGCGAGGTCGACTGGGTCCGTCCGATCCTTAATGAGGCGCTCCTGCTCAGCGATTGCTGACGCTTCTGGTGGTGCTATCCCTTTGATCTTGTGTTGCGCTAGAGGATCGAGCGCATCCGAAACACGCTCCATCGCGACCTCGACCACCTCTTCTCGGACACCCTCGCTGCGATCGCCCGCTCGTCGTCGGCCTCGGCCGCGCGCGAGCGTGAGACCTTGACCGAGTGCCTCAAGGTGTATGCGCTCGTCGGGGGCTGGCGCGACGCCGAGGAGCTCTATCGGAAAGAGGTCGTCCGGCCGTTGGTCCGAAAGGTGCGCCTCGGTTCGCTCATGGTCGATGGCCTTCACGCAGACGTGCAACTAGCTGATACCCGCGTGCTCGACCCGTCACCGTCTTGCCAGCTCATTTCGGCCGGCACGCTTGATACGCCAATCGAGCCGGCTCAGACCCTCGGAGCCTCTCTTTCGTCCACGGCCTTGTTCGCAGCAGCCCTCCCGCCAGCGACGCCCGTCACGCCCGGCGCCATCGTCCCGGCGACGCCCATGACGCCGTCGACGCCCTTCCAGCCCGGAGTGACGCCGCATGCCACCGGCGGCTCATCCGAGCATAACCCCTTTGAGGAGCATCTCATCCAGCGCGGGCCCAGGCTCGACGACCTGACGCCGTTCGGCGGGCTCTACAACCGATTGCTTGGCGCTGTTTCGAAGCCCGAGGTGACGATGGTCCTCCAGGTCGCCGCCCTCCTGCCAGCGTCAGCCGGTGGCCAGGTTTCGGTCGACGTCAGCGACGACGAGGGCGAAGACGGCGACGGATCCGGAACGGCCGCTGGCAAGCGGGGCTTTGAGTTCTTTGCCAACGTCGTTTGGAAGGAGATCGGCGAGCGGCTCATGGACGAGCTCGGTAGCGTTTTGTTCGCCGCCGGACGCCCATCAGAGCTGCATCAGGTCAGTCATCTTTCCTGGATCCTGACCCACCGGCGCGCGCTTGACGCTGACCTGATGAAGCCCCACCCTGCAGCACTACACGCTCACGCACGAGTTCTTTGCACTCCTCGAGAGTCTTGCTCCGGGCCCGCGCTCGATCCTGGCCATGCGCCAGACGGCGACGTACAAGACCTTCCAAGCCCGTTGGGGGCTCGGCGTCTACTTCCAGCTGCGGTGGAAGGAGATTGTCCTCCCGCTCGAGGAGGCCCTCGTAGCAGCGGTCGTGGGCAATGAGAAGCTCAGTGCGTCGCGTCACGCTATGCTGCTTGTGCGCCGACCCACAAACTCACCTCTCGACGTGGACAGGCTCGAAGGACGGCCTCCACCTGTCGCAAACGCGCGCGACGCTCAAGGCGCTCGAGGCTGGGTGGGACGACGCCGTATTCATTCCCGAGCTTGCCTATCGCTTTTGGAAGCTCACGCTCCAGGTACGTCTCCTCGGGCTTCGTCTTTGTGAGGCTACAGCTGACCGTCTGTCATTCACTATGCTAGATCCTCAGCCGGTACCGCGGCCTTATCGCCACGCTCGTGCCGTCCGTCTCCGAACCAAAGGTAAGTCGAGGTCGAACGGGACTCCTAGCTCCAGGATTCGATGCTGACCCCTTGCGCCGTTGCCCCCCGTCTCTAGACCGTCACGAGCGAAAACGCGGCGGCCGACAAGGTCCAAGCGGCCGAAGAGGAAAAGAGCCTGCGCTTAGCGACACTGCTCGTCCGTGAGGTCGGCGCGTTTGACTCGCGCGCGTGGACGACTTGGGACGAGCGGATCGCGAACAGGGTGCAGAGCGCCGACGCTCTGCCCGACGACGGCTCCGACGATGACGAGGACGACCCTCGTAGTGAGTGCTGCAGCTCGTTGGACGTGTCCGAGGGGGAAGACTCTAACATTGTCTCTTCTCCAGACGCTTATGCCGTCTCTCTCGGCAACCTCGGCGCGCTTGTCAAGCCGCTGTCGCGCGTCATCGTCTCTATCCTCGCCCAGCGCTGCGCCGACACGCTTCGGCTCGTCCGCTCGGTCGCCTCGCAGTACCGCTCGGCCGGCATCAAGCGCGAGCCGACGGCGGCGAGTTACTTTGTGCCCGCCATCCTCAAATCGCTGCGCGAGTTCTTCGACCGCGAACGCGGCGGGCTCGGCAGCGGCGTCGAGGCCGACTACGGTGCCGGCATCCGGACCGCCGTCGTCGAGGATGTGGCTCAGAGGTGCGCAGCGAAGGCTTTCCGCCGCCTACGCTCGGGCGCACCACGCTGACCCGTGTCTTCCGCGCCAGTTACACGACCGTGCTCGCCGCCGTCCGCGAGTCAGAGGAGAAGCTCGCGCGCCTTCGCAAGGGCAAGAAAACGGCCTTCTCGCTGTTTGGCTCGTCGGCGAGCGCCGCGGACGAAGCAAAGGACGCCGCGCGGATCAGGGCTCAGATGGAGCTCGACGTGCTCGCCTTCAGTGAGGAAGCGAGCGCGCTTGGCGTCGACGTCGCGGGCAGTGCGGCTCTGCAGGGACTCATGCGCGCGGTCGGGCAGGAGTCAGAGGGCGCGACTGCCGCTGCATGATCATTTGCAAGAAACGACGGTTGCGCAGGTCAGGGAGGCAGCCAGCGGGGTGTCACATGGGGCATGCAACAGCGGAAGGGCGGCGATTATGGCGACGGAACTGCTTATCGCTGAAGGGAGGAGGTGAGCTCAGCGCAGTGTCACCGTCCTCGCGCCGGCAAGACTGGGATTTACCATCAGGCGTTTGTGTCCCATGCCGACTTCCATTCGATCCCGTCGCTGTCTTGGAAGCGAAGGCCTGCCGTTCGGGCGTCGCGAGCGAGCGGTGTACACATGATGCGCTCGAGATAGGCCTGTGGTGCGGAGGCGTTTCTGCAGATAAAACGCTCGGCGGTCTGGATTACTGTGAGCGACGGTAGACGCTCGGGCGACGAGCGGAAAAGATCGATGATCTCTCGGAGGTCATCTTCCATGTCTGCCTCAACCGTGACTAGCTGCCGGAGCGGTTGAGCGAACGCGGACCGGATATTGACCTCGTCAAGCGACAAACTGCGTAGCCTAGGCATCGAGTCGAGGATACCAGGAGGGATGGCGACGGGCGGTTGAGCGGCGCAGGCATGGAAGGCCAAGGTCTGCAAGCCCGAAGCTAGGCGCAGGAAAGCCAACATGAGTGGCGAGTCGACGTCACGAAATAACCGAAGGCTCAAGGAGCGCAGGTTGGGCAGAGCAAACGTCGAGCCGAGGCCGAAGATGTCGGACCGGAGAGTAGAGTGGAACGTGATGCAAAGCTTCTCAAGTAACTGCAGGTCGAAGACGACCGAGAGCGGGACGTCTTGGGTGTGCGAGCCCCGGTACGAAGGCTCGTCGGGTTCCATAAGCTCTACATCTAGCGTCTTGAGCCGCAGTGGTGAGACGGGTACCGAGCTCTCCGGAAGAAGCCCCGAGAAGTGCAGCGAGAGGATGCTCTCGAGATTTGGGAGCAGATGTTGGGTTCGGCGCAAAGGGGCGAGGTCTTGGAGGCTGTTGTTTCCGTAGTCAATGACTCGGACGTGTCGGCCCAGGGTCGGGTGGACCTCGAGAACGTCGGTCGGTTGCATCCGTTGACCAGAAACGTAGCGACTGGACAGGCAGCTGAAAAGAAGCTTCTGAGCCGCCTCCTGGATGCGCGACAGGGCGGGTTGGGGTCGCTAGCTGGCGTCAGCTCGTCATTCGCACCGTCGCCCGGGCGAGAAGAGGTCCGAGCGACGCACCCGCCAGGCCGGCGAGACGAGGCTGTAGGTCGACAGGGTTGCCTTCCGAACCACCGGTCCTTGGTGTTCTAAGCCGGCGACTGCCTCGCCGAGGACGAGGAGCTGCACCTCAGGCGGGACGCGAGGCTGCTGGTGGACGAGCTGCAGAGAGGCTCGGCACGAGGAGGAGTCCGGTCAGCTCAAGCTCGACTACGGGAAATTCACGTAAGAGTATTAGGACGCACGAGTCGTTGAGAGCGGCGCATTGCTGAAAAGCGCGCGGCTAGTCTGAAGCGGCGGATGTTCCGACTGAGAGGGAAGGTCGAGGATTGGGGCGAGATGGTCGTTGCAGGGACAAGGCGAGGAGAGCCAGGCGCAGACAAAATATGTGACGATATAAACGTGTTTAAAAAACCCAATCATCAACAGCATGAATGGTGTAGTGGTATCACGCAATGTTAGGGTCGCTTCTCGCTTCATTGAGGTCCTCGGTTCAATCCCGGGTTCGTGCCTTTTTGCTTTCAGCGAGACCTGCTGTCTCCTGGCCGTCGCTCCCGAACAGAACCACTTCTCGTGGCTAACGAGCGTGCACAGACCGGCGAACAACATTTATAAAGCGGTTCCAGGGTATACAACGGTGTCGTTCGTTGCGTGGGGCGTGATAAGAAGCAAGGCAGGGAAGCGAGTGCAGGGCGCACGAGGTGGATAGACAGAAAATGGATAGAGATGGAAGTGGCTGCTGACGGTGTCCAGCCGAGCGTCAAACTAGAGGTTCGAATCGGCGGCTTCGACGGCGGCAGCGGCGGCGGTGGTCGCTGCTGCTGTGTCGGGTGGGGCCGCCGCAAATCGCCGGATCGTGTACGAGCCGTTGCCAGCACCCGTGGCGCCGCCGTTGGCCGAGCCCGCGACGACGCCCATGCTCGCCGCTGTGTCGGCCTCAAATTCACGGATGAGCGCCCAGACCTCGGGGTTGGTCAGCGACCGGTTCCGGCCCTTGGGCGGCGTGGGGGGAACGGCGAGCGGCGAGGGCAGGCTGGCGGCAGAAGGGATTGAAGAGGCGAGTGAGGTGAGAACGGCGGCGACCGGCGCTGGCGGCGGCGTGCCGGGCCCGCTGGACGACCTCTGGAGCCGGGTCGACGAGGCTTGGCGCGAGCCGTGCTGGTGCGGTCGATGATGTTCGTCGGCAATCTGCGCAGGATGCGACCTGGACGACTTCTGCGTCGGCCGGCGGTCGACGGCTGGCGATACGGGTGTGTGCTCGCTCGCACTGCCCAGAGCCGACCGCGTGCGCCTGAACTGGAGTGGAATGGGCGGGACGGCAGGTGCCGCCGTGCTCGACCGTCGACCGACTAGGAGAGGCCGCTGCTGCTGCTGCTCGCCAGTGCTGGTCGCGACCGACGTGGGCAGACCGGGCTCGTCGTTTGCAGCAGTCGGACCGGCGCTTGCGGACGATGGCAAGCTTGTGACAACGTCCTCCTGCGCGGCGGCGGCGGAGGCGGCGGCCTCTGCACGGAAGGCGGGCAGCGCCCGGAGGACGAAGTCGCGCTGACTCGCAAGAGCAATCTTGGCTCTACGAGCGGCGGCGGCGCAGGGCAGGTCAGGTCTGCCCACTAGATGGAAACCCGAGCAGAAGAGCAAAGATAGCCAGGGATAGACGTACGCTGGCAGGAAACTCAAGCTTTGGAAGACGTGGACCTGCTCGTCATAGACCTCGTGCATGACGATGACGCCCTGAAGGCTCGCCTTGTATGCGAGCAGGGTGATTTCGTCCCGGAGGACCTCAGCCTCGCCGCTTTGAATCAGGAGCGGTGGAAGGCCGGTCAAGTCGCCAAAGAGGGGCGAGGCGCTGTGGGAGAGTGGGCTCGAGAGCGTCAGCCTGCTCGGTTCTTGTGGAATATGAGCAGGAGGGGGTATGCACTAAGGGTGAGTCAGATACTTCTTGGCGCCCTCGGGGCCGAGATAGCAGAGGACGGGGTTGAGGTGGTCGCCCGGCTGGGGGATCGGCACTATGTCGAACGGAGCTATCGACGTCCATGCAACCGAGGGGGTTGACATCGTCAGGGAGCGCTTTGCATGCGGTGTATGCTCACCGGAGAGCTTTGGGGACGCTCCGACGAGAAAACGCACCGTTCGAGTCCCACGAGTCGCACGAGAGCGTCAAGTCGACCCAGGGGCTCATGAGGATCGCGCCGCTCGGAAGCGGATAATCTATGGCCGGCGGAGACAGGTGAGTAAGGATCGCAGGGCCATCAGCGACTGACAAAGGAGCGGAGGAAAAGCGGGGGGGGGGGGCCAACTATTATCGCGGAGGTAGAGGAGCAGGCCGAGACAGAGCCCTCCGCCGGCGCTGTCGCCAGCAAGCAGGAGCTCTGGCCCGCCAGGCCGATTGACGCCCTCGACCTCCCTAAGCCTGAGGTAAGCGAGCACGGCGTCGTGGAGCGGGCCCGGGAAGCGCGTCTCTGGCGAGAGCCTATAGTTGAGCGCAAAGACTCGAGACTCGGTTGACGCTGAAAGCCGGGCGGTTAGGTTACGGTGGGTCGAGGCGGAGAAGGCGTAGTAAGCGCCGCCGTGGAGGTAGAGGATGATACGTGGTCGCTGCTGTTGACCGGTCGTCGATGTCGATGTCGACGAACGCGCGGCCGATGTTGAGGATGAGGCAGAAGGTCGGGTCGAAGGCAACCCGTTGCCGCCGCCGGCTGAGCTCGCCCGGCTGCTCCTCCCACTCCTACGCGCGTCCACGCCCCCTCTGCCGCTTCCGCCGCCGCTACTGATCAGGCCTGGACTGCTCGTCTGCCGGCGCCAGTCAGCCTGCCAAGCCCTCCAAAGCGGCTTGTCGACGACCCACTCGCCCGCGAGCCAACGCGCGCCGGCTAGCTTCCCCTCACCGGCCGGCCCGTCCTCATCGCCATCGTCGCCGTCGCTCGTCGCTGACCGGCCGAGGCCCTTTGAAGGCTGCGATTGGTTCGCCGCAGATGGATGGGCCGGTGGTCTGAAGTCGCTTCCGCCCAGCTCCGCGCGGTCAAACGGCTCGAGCAGGCCCCTCAGCTGATGTGAGCGGACGACGAACGAGAGGGGCGTCACTTGGGGTGGCTCGCCCGGCCCGGTCGAGGGCAGGTAGGCAGACAGCGAGGTTAGGGCACGGATGAAGGCCTGTCGGTGCGATTGGCACAGGAGAGGGCGAGCAGTCCGGGGGGGAGGGGGTTATCAGCTCTCATGATGGAAGGAAGGGTTCGACGAAGGGGAGGCTGGCCGAAGGCTCTGAGACAGGGCAGGGCGGATGAAGGTGCCTTGCACATTGCGCGCTCTGGCTGGACAGGGAGCGAACGCACGATGTCGGCCAGAGACGAGTGCTTGCCGGCGTCGCGGAGGAAGGAGGTGATGAGCGTCATCCTACGCGGGCCGGCCGGCCGACGGGAAGGGAGGGAGGGCTTGTCAGTTGAACGAGAGCAGGGTGGTCGGCTGCGCGCTCCCCGAGGCGGGCGAGCGGCCGCCCCGGGGGGAAAAGGGGAGGAAGGAACGTACTCGACGCCCCAGGAGGGCTTGCGAGGGCCATAGAGGCCGTGGACGATGAGCTCGCTCGCAAGATGGTTGGCTGGGCGAGCGAGGCAAGAAGGGGGGGGGGGGTATCCCCCGTCAGCTGACGAGACTCATGGCGCGAGGGCTCGAAGCAGCCGCACTCTTGTAGGCGACGAGCTTTGTGAGCTGGACGAGGTCACCGAGCCCCCAGCCGCGGAGGAAGGGTCGGCCCTCGCGCTGGACGAGCGAGGGGTCGGTCCGTGCGCCCTTCGGGAGGGCGCCCGACGAGAACGGGTCGAGCTGGGCGAGGAGCGACATGCGAAGCGAGGGAGGGGGAGAGGAGGAGACGGACGGCGGGCGGGCGGGCTGGCCGGGTGAGGGCTGACGCGCGCGCGCGCCCGTTGCTAGCTCGTTGCCGGCGGGCAGTCACCCTTCCTCCCTCGTCGGCGAGGCGGCGACCGATAGCTGTGTGGCCGAAGGGGAAGGGGAAGAGGATGAGGGGCCAGAGGCAGCAGGCTGCCTTCGCTGAACGCAACGGCCACCACCCCTCCCCTTGCCGACGTCGACCTCCTCGCCCGCCTCTCCGCCCCCACACGCATCGCCACCTCTCGCAGGCTCGCCCGGCTCCGTCTCGTTCCTCCTCGCTCGCTCGCTCGGAAAAAACGCCACTCGGCTCCGTTTGGCCCATGACCCGCGCCAACCTCACCGCCACCACGGCGGCTGGCCTCCTCCTCCTGGCAACGGCCGGCTTCTTCCAGCCGGCCGTCGCGCTCGACGCCGCCGGCTGGCGCTCGCAGCAGATCTACCAGGTCCGTCATCGTCGTCGTCCGCTGCTGCCTCCGTCGCTTTGCTTCGTCGTCACCTGACGGCTCGCTCGCCCGCTCGCGCGCAGGTCATCACCGACCGCTTTGCCCGGCCGGCGAACGTGACGGCCGCCTGCAACGTCAACGACCGCAAGTACTGCGGCGGCACGCACGCGGCCCTCATCAACGAGCTCGACTATATCCAGCAGATGGGCTTCTCCGCCGTGTGGGTCTCGCCGGTCGTCTCCAACATCGGGGGCTCGACGGCCTATGGCGAGGCCTACCACGGGTGCGGCGCCTTTCTTCTCCCCTCCCCCTTCAGGTCGCCCTTCCGCCCTGGCTGACCAGCGTTGGGATGACGCTCCCTCGCACAGCTACTGGACGCTCGACGTCGCCAAGCTCAACACGCACTTCGGCGATGCCGACGACCTCAAGGCGCTCTCGTCGGCGCTCCACGCCCGAGGCATGAAGCTCATGGTCGACATCGTAGGTCTCTTCCTGGGTTGCGTATCTCGTCAAGACGTGCGTCCTATACTGACGCTGCACATACCCTTCTGCCCCTGCCCATCATCCTCCAGGTCGTCAACCACGTCGCCGCCACTTCCTCGGCTACCTTCCAGACATCGGCTGCTTACGGCGCGTTTGACGCCATGAGCGACTTCCATCCGTTCTGCTGGGTCGACCCAGCCAGTTACGAGGTCGCCACCCGTAACCAGACCGACATCGAGCAGTGTGCGTCGGTGGCCGGGCCATGCATGAGGGCGTCGCTTATTTGCCTTGGGGAACAAACATGCTGACGACCCTCTCGTTCTTTCCTTCGACCCGTCGTAGGCTGGCTTGGTGACAAGAGCGTCGCCCTCGTCGACATCAACACTGAGGATGACACAGTCGTCGATTACTTTACTGCCTGGGTCAAGCAGTTTGTCGCCGATTATTCGTAGGTCCCCCGGCTCAACTCCTCTACAGTTGAAGCGCGCGCGATCCGTGGGAGCTGACTCTCCAGTATCGGCGACGCTTAGAATTGACGGCCTCCGGATCGACACGGTCAAGCACGTCCGTAAGGACTTCTGGCCGGCCTTCACCGCGTCCTCGGGTGTCTACACGGTCGGTGAGGTCCTCGACGGCAGCGTCGACTATTGCGCGCCTTATACCGAAGTGATGGACGGCATCCTCAACTACCCAGTGCGTCGTCGAGCGCTCCCTGTTCACCTGCCAGCCTGCCGCCCCCTCGCGTCCTGACCGTCGCCTCTCCTCTTTCGCAGGCCTACTTCCAGATCCTCGCAGCCTTTGGCTCGACCAACGGCTCGATCTCCGCGCTCGCCACGGTGCACGACCAGCTCAAGTCGTCGATGAAGGACACGAGTCTCCTCGGCGGCTTCACCGAGTGCCACGACCAGGTCCGGCTGCCCTCGTTCGTGAGCGACAAGACGCTCGTCGCCAACGCCATGGCCTACCCCTTTGTCTCGGATGGGATCCCCATCCTCTACTACGGCCAGGAGCAGGGCTTTAGCGGGGGCGAGGACCCAGCCAATCGCGAGCCGATGTGGACGACCAACTACGACACGACGACCGAGGGCTACCGTTTCGTCCAGACGCTGACGGCCGTCCGATCCGCCGCCGGTAACGCCTCGACCGACTTTCTCACGACCCAGGTGAGTCCGCACCGTCCTTCGCCTCGCCCTCCTGCTCTTCACTGGCGCTGAACCCCCCCACGCCTCCGCCCTATGCCCTTGGCAGTCGTCCATCGCCGGTCAGACGACCCACGACCTCGTCATCTCCAAGGCCCCGCTCGTCTCGGTCCTTACCAACCGTGGCTCATCCGGCCCATCCGGCACGGTCGTCATCCCGTCCAATGGCTCCCTTCCGCACTCGACCGCCGTCGTCGACGTCATGACCTGCACCCGCTGGACGACCTCGTCCGACGGTGGCTCGACCGTCACCGTCGCCGAGGGCAAACCGCTGTTGATCCTCCCGGAGAGCGCACTCGGCGGCCTCTGCAGCGCCGGCGTCAGCGATTCGACGACCAACAAGGGCACGACGGACGCCGAAGCCGGCGTCTCTGGTAACGGCGGCAGCGGCGGTAATGGCGGCGGCAACTCGGCAGCCTCGGCTCGATTCGGCGCCGAGCGGTCCGCCGCTATCGGCCTCGTCGTTGGCTTCGCCTCGGTCGGCCTTCTGGCCGCACTCGTCTAAGGTCCTTGATCCATCCTACTCATTCCAAGCTCGCCACTGGGCCAGTTCTGCCCTCTGCCTTCCGAAAACCTGCGATCCGTCCCGGCGACTAAGTCGCGCCATCTCCTTAGATGTCTTCTCCTTTCCAGCCTTCCCTCCTTAGATCTCTTGTCTTCCTCCGCCTCTAAACTTAGACGCCTCTCTTCCCAGGCACCCCTGTATCGATACAGACTGAGACACTACTCTCGACGCCGACACTCGGGCGAGAAGGAGTAGGCGTTACAGCTTAGGTTGAGGGCGATGGCTGCATGACTCGGACGAACGTTCGCCTTTCGAGGGCTAGCTTGCGGCAAGTCGCAAACCATTAGCATACAAGACAACCCCTGGACCAAGCGAAGTCGACTACTCGGCGTCGTCCAGGTAGCGAAGCGAGTCGATCCGGCTACTTCTCGCCGGCTAGGTAGCGGAGCGTCTCTCTGCAGGTTGTCGTCGGCGGCGCGAGGTCCATGATGCTTTGGGCCGTCGGCTCGACCTCTGAGAACCGGGCCTTGCCGTCGAGGAACATACCGATGGCCGTCCAAAGCGAGCGGATGAGCTTCTCGGGCACGCCGTTCTCGCGGAAGGAATTAAAGATGTTGTCGCTGCCGAAGCTGACGTCGGTCACCTTGCCGCCGGTGAGGCGCTCCATCTCGGCGATGATGTCGTTGCCGGTAATGTCCTCGGGGCCGTTGATCACGTACTTCTGGCTCGCATGCGGCGATGGGTCGGCGAGGACGAGCAGCTTGCCGGCGATCTTGCCGACGTCGTCTGGCTCGATCCATGCGCCGGGTACGTCGGCCGCCAGCCACAATGAGACGTGGCCGAATGAGCCGGTCGAGCGGTACTTCTTGATGGCTTCGGCGGCGGGCTCGACCATCTGCCTAGAGAAGACGGTCGGCCTGAGCGAGGTCCACATGAGGGCGTCGAAGGACGGATCCTCGAGCATCGTCTCGAGCGCCCAGTGGCTGCGGCCATAGAAGATGGGGCTCGCCGGGCCAATGTAGGGGGCCCAAGTCGAGATGCGAACGACGTACTCGACCCGGGCCTCGAGCAAGGCGCGGTAGAGGAGCGACTCGTCGGTAAATTGGGCGTCGCTCGGGGAGACGGCGACGAAGGCCTTGACGACATTGCGGTCCCTGAGCCAGGCCGCGTCGATTTCGGGCCAATACTTGCCCCCGATCTCGACGAGAGGGAGCTTCCGGAGCTCTTGGGCCGGCTCGCTGTCAACCGAGCGCGTCAGGCCGAGAATGCGAACGTTCTGGCCGGCGAGGTCGGCAGAGAGCGTCCGGACGGTCGCCCGGCCGGTGTTGCCGGTTGCGCCGACGACGAGGATGGTGGGAGTCGGGGAAGGCATCTATGTCTGCCAGGGTGGCATGGGGGGGAGGGCGGGGCAGGTCAGCACAGGCGCAAGGGAGGCCGACTGGCAATGGACACACGAACCTATTCTATCGGTGGAATTGCAAGCGAGAAGGCGAGCGAGCGGACACTTCGTCTAAGAGCAGGGTTGGGAGGAAGGCTTGGAAAAGATGAGCTGTTGGCTCGCTCGCCTGTGGCAGGGTCTTATGGAGGACGGCAGTCGCAGGAGCTTCGACGGGGTCACTCTTGGGTGAGTCGGGTGACTACCCGCTCCGCTGCTGACAGTCCGGCGCTCCGTCGGCGTTCAACCTTCCCCGAGCTGACGGACGGTCGTACCTCTCGAAGTCGTCAGCGTTTTGGTCGCTAGTTCCAAGGTAAGAGCGGTTCGTGAGGCGCTCGGCAGTGGGATGCGGTTGAGGGTGAATCGACGCTGTCACCCAAGCGGCCTCGAGCACTGCTGGCAGCGCGCGCGGGCGCGGACGCCGGCACGCTGGTCAGAGGCAGCAGTCGCCCTGCGAGCGTGTCGTTGGCGTGTCCCTGTCGTTCTCTATTCCAGCAGCCTCCCAACGTCATTGGCAGGGCTCCGGAACGATAGTCGGTGACAGCTCATCGAGATCAAGCGGCTGCCGCCGGCGTCCGCTTGGGACGACCCATGCCGTGCCGGGGCGTCCACGGGCCGAGCGAGTCGTCGGCGTAGAAGTCCATCGGGTACGTCTCTTGCGTGTTGCCCTTGTAGCCGGCCTCCCAGCCGGCCTTGCCTGACTGCCGGTCAACTTGTCCAACCCGGCCGACGGCGAGCGCAGCCTCGTACGGCGTCAGGACCGGCCGCGCAAAGGCCATGCCCCAGTCGATCGACAGCCGTGGGCACGACGTCTGGACAAAGGTGCTGATCGAGGGCGGGAACATAGCCAGCTTGGCGGGCGAGAGCTCGCTGATGAGAATCGGCAGCGGCGCGTGGGCCGAGAGGGCCGACTTGGGGATCGAGTTAGTGATGCTCTGGAGGCGGGGCGATCAAGCGGTCAGGTCCGGGCGAGGTTGATGCCTAAATGGAATTGGCTTACGTTGAGGACGCTGACGCTTCCCTGCCGGCCGAGCGTCCCAAGGACGACAGCCCAGGCGCCGCTGCCCTTGCCCTCCTCAGCCTCACCGCCCGGGTTCGCAGCGGAGCCGACGAGCGACTTGCGCGCCCGGCCGACCGCCTCAGCCCGGACCTCGCGCATCTCGGCGTGGTCGTAGATCTCGCGCGTAAATTTCTTGTCGTACGGGTCGTACCGGAAGGCCGGCACCGTCGGGTTCGCGATCATGATCGACTCGAGGTGGAAGCGGCCGTCGCCGACGTAGCTGGTCACAGCGAGGGCAGCGCAAATCAGCTCAGACCCAAGTCGCTCAGGCAGAACCAGAGCCACTGACATGAGAGCGTCTACGTCGTCCGCCAAGCGTGGAGCCGTGCAGCCAAGGATCTCGCCGGGCGAGAGCGGCCGTGCTTGAGGGACGATAATCTCGTACTTGCCACGCCACAGCCGGCGATCGACCTCGGCAGCCTCATCGGCAGCCGTCGTCCGCTTGACGAGGGCGGCCGCCTGATCTGCCTCGGTCTCGGAAGGGGACGTCGCACCCGCAGCGGCGTCCTTGGTCAAAGGTGGAAGAGCCTCCTCGAGCGCCGTACGTAGGTGCTGGACGGCGGCGACGAATTGGATGGTTGAGACGAGCGCTAGCTTGGTCGACACTGGTGCATCCGGCGCTGTCGAATCAGCCTCGTCGGTCGGCGCACTGCCTTCTGCAGCGGCCGCCTCGTCTACCGAAGGCTCGAGTGCGATCTGGGCGCGGCTCTTGTGCGCCGCCTCCTCCCTTGCACGATCAACTTCTTGCCGAGTCACCATGTCGCCGGCCCGACCCCGACGGGCGTCAAGCACGCCACGCCGGAAGGCAGCCTTGTCCGAGGGAAAGGCCGTGCGGACCGTTGACGACAGATGAACCATATCGATCGCAATCTCGACAAAGACGTAGAGCGTCTTAAGCGTGGTCTGCGTGGTCGGGACTGCGGGCGTCGAGGGGTCAGGACGGGCGCCCCGTCGGCGGGGAGCTCGTGAAGAAAGGAGCAACGCACTCAAGCAGGAATGGCCGTAATGGACGATCATGTCGGCCCCGAGCGATTTGGCCGTGAAGTCATCGATGCAGCAGGCGCCGTACGTGACGTCCTGAGAGCGGACAAGGTGCTTGATCAGCTTCCGTGCTACCTAGGTATGGACTGCCGGTCGCTGCTCACAGCCAGAAGGATCGGATGAGCGCCGGTGAACCTGGAGGAGGGGCAAGGGTGCAAGAGGTAGGTCAGTATGAACTCTTTTGCATGCACGAAGCAAAAAGACGCAGACGCACCGCTCCAGAATGTCTCCGATCAGGCAGCCGTAAATCATGAGGCCCTCGGGCATCTGGAGGGCGACAGCCTTGACGCCGTCGCGCAGGATCTGGTGCACCGTCTTGTGGATCTGCGAGCACAGGCGGCACCAAGAAGATTCAGTTAGCCAGAAGGAGCTTGACTGGCGGCAGCGTCTCTGGCCCATCTCTGTCCATCAGAAGGCAAGGCGCACCTCAAAGTTGTAATTGGAGGGGAGCAGCCGGATGGCCTCGTTGAGCTCCGGGTCCTCGAGAATCTCGGCCGGCACCTGGTTGAGCGGCACCCGAGGTGCCGACCGCTTTCCAGAACCGCCAGCGCTCGATGAGGGAATGGACGTGCCGACGAAGCGCTTGCGAGGCCTGGAGGCGGACGTCTTGGGCCTGAGAGGCCAAGCGGAGCATGCATAGAAGGGTCGGTCAGCCGAGGGCTGACTGGCGGCGCGGGAGTCGCTGAGGGCCTGGGCCAGCATCGGACGAGCGCTCAGCACTCATAGCGACCACGTACTTGGAGGGACCGGCCTCTGGGAGAGGATGCTCGGATGCCATCGTGCAGGCTTCACTGGGGGAAGAGAGGAAGGAGGTCGTGGAGGGGTTGTCGTCGTGGTTTAGGGGTCGACGACGAGCTCGGCCCGTCTTCAAATCGAGAGGCTGGCGCTGGCTCGCGCAGCATATCCCGTCCCGGACGAAGCCTGTAATCGCTCGCCAGGCCCATGGTGGGGAGCGGAGCATGAGGACTGCAGAAAGCTGCTAGCAACTTCATGGATGCTCTTCGCCTTTTGTCAAGGAAGAGCTACCAGAACGGCACGCAGGAGGGTCATGCGGCAGTTTGGCTCAAGCACAGTCGAGGCATCCCTGCTGGCAGGCGCAAGACGAGGCACCAGTGGAAGCGACGTCTGCTGCCCTCCGCCATTGACCAGTCTCAAGAGCCAGCTTCATGCCCAGCTTCGACCTCACCGTCATCGCCATACTTGCTGGCCTTCTCGCGGCCGTCCTCTACCGCCTCTACGCCGCCCGTTTCACACCGGCCGAGATGACGCCCGCAGTACACGAGCCCGAGCTGCAATCGCCTGGTGCGTCGGCCTGCCTTCGTCCCTGTCGCGAAGGCAGCTCGCGCCATGCTTCCCCCAGTGCCCGCTGTCCTGACGCCGGAATGAGCTTGGCAGCCTACTCTCTCTGGCTCGCACCAGCCGCCTCGTCCGCCTCAGCTGCGGTTTTGGCGGCGCTCAACGCCTCGCTCCCTGGCCCAACATTCCCATCGCATGCGACCCTGCTCGGGTCGGCTCCGAAGGGAGCGTCCCTCGCACATGTCGTTCAGGGCGTCCGACGAGCCCTTGACGGCTGGCGCGAAGGCCTGGAGCGCAAGGAGGGTGCTGGTCTCGAGGTGCCGTTTGAGGACGTGCGCATCGGCGACGAGTTCTTCCGCTGCGTACTCGTCAAGCTGGTCGGTGCGTCGGTCGTCCAGCCTCCCGTCCCTCCACCTCGCACTTCCGAAAGCACTCGCGCCTGAATCAGAAAACAAGAGCTGACACGTTGTTCTCTGATTCCACTGCTCTGCGCTCGTCCTCGCCGCTCGCTCTCTCTGTCGCGGGCAGACGATCCGGCGCTGCACGCACTCCACGACGATGTCTTACGGCACCTGCCGTCGCCGTCCGAGCGACCAACGTACTTGCCGCACGTCTCCCTCGTATACAGCCACATGTCGACCGACGAGCGCAAGCAGGTTGTCGCCGACCTTTACGCTAGCAATCGAGTACGCAACATCGACGGCCATTCGGCGAGGGTGGAGCTCCGTGCTGATGGCGCCGAGTCGGAAGGCGTACGCTTGGCCGTCTTTGACCGGGTGGTCGTTGTGGTGACCAAGGACGTCGCGCCCGAGCAGTGGAAGCCTGTCGCCGAGATCGTCATCTGACGGCGACGACGGCAGGGTGAGGAGAGGTCCTGCTTTGGGAGAGGCTGCGCGGGGCGACGCCGATTTGTACCCCATGCTTCGGTCACGAGCCTGACTACCCGTCGGCTGCAAGGGAGCACAAGTGACAATTTGCTAGAGCGACTTGTCAGCATGTGCCTTGCAAGAGAGGCTGCCCGACGGCCCGCCCTAATGCTGCTGACGATGGGCAGAGCCCGGCCAGGCGCAGCCAGCAGGTCGGCGGCTCACGTCAAGCTCGCCGCTCGCCGCCGACACCGACCGACCTCATTCTTCCTCACACCACATCGTCCGACCCGGCATGGCGACCGCCCTGACAGACACGCTCGCGAAGCTCGACCTTGAGCGGCCGACGACAGGCACGCCGACTGTAGAGGATGGCGTCCCGTCCTCGGGCGCGGCCTCTGACGCCGGCGGCTCCGACGCCGAGGTCGACGACGACCCCTCGCCCGACGCCGGCTCGGCCAAGAAGAAGAAGAAGAAGAAGAAGCCCAAAAAGAAGAAGGCTGCCGCTGGCGTACCGCTCGTCCAGAGCGAGCCGCCCCGGGTGGGCCTTAGCAAGATCTTCCTCGACGGCGTCTTCCCCGTCGGCGAGGAGGAGGAATACGGCGGAGAGTGAGCCGGGCCTCAAGAGGGCAGACGCTCGCCCGGGGCTCTCTTGTGCGCGAGGCAGCTGATGCCTTAGCGACGTCCGTTCTTCACAGGAACGCTTACCGCTACTCGTCGGCCGAGCTTAAAGCCAAGGAGGCTGCCCTCCAATCCTCACCGGACGAGACGTACAGCGCCATCCGGCGGGCGGCCGAGGTCCACCGGCAGGTGCGCGCCTACGCCCGCAAGAAGATCCGGCCCGGCATGACTATGACCGAGATTGCCGAGCTCATCGAGGACGGCACGCGGGCGCTCGTCGAGGAGGACGGACTCGAGTCGGGCGTCGGCTTCCCGACCGGCCTCTCTGTTAACGACTGTGCGGCGCACTACAGTACGTATCCCCGAACCACCGTTGAGGCGGCCTGCAGCCGCTGCGCCCTGGCAACCCGAGACACGACGTCCTGGCCTGCGAGCTTTGACCGACGAGCTTTTGGGCTGACTGTAATGCTCGCAGCGCCAAACGCCGGCGACAAGCAGGTGCTCCAGTCGGGCGACATTCTCAAGGTCGATTTTGGCGTCCACGTCGACGGCCGCATCGTCGACTCGGCCTTCACCCTCACCTTTGAGCCTTCGCCGTACGACGAGCTTATCAAGGCCGTCAAGGAGGCGACCAACACTGGTATCCGCGTCCGTGCTCCTCGTCGACCTGTGCGCCTGGCTGATCCATCAGCTGACGATCTTGCGATCCCGTCTCACCACCGCTGAATGAAGGAGGCCGGCATCGACGTCCGGCTGTGCGACATTGGTGCGAGCATCCAGGAGGTCATGGAGTCGTACGAGGTCGTCCTCGGATCTAACATAAAGCAGGGTGCGTGCCTCTGTCCTCCGCGCGGTCGATCCGGCGGACGCTTGTTGACGAACCACTACGATGGCGACGGCCGCAGTCAAGGCCATCGCCAATCTCTGCGGCCACAACATTGGCCTCTACGAGATTCACGGTGGAAAGTCGGTGCCGATCGTCAAGAACGACGACGAGACTAAGATGGAGGAGGGAGAATGTACGTTCCGTCGCCGCGCGACAGGCTCGAGGCCGCTCCCGCAGTCGACTGACCGGGCCGATTACCCTCAGACTTTGCGATTGAGACGTTCGGATCGACCGGCCGCGGCCGGGTCGTCGAGCAGGGCACCTCGTCGCATTACGCCCGCAACAAGACGTACGACGCCCGGCAGCTCAAGTATGTCTGCCTGCCCACGCTCGCTGGCTGCCATCCCGGTTCCTGATGCCCATCCTCCTTGCATCGCCAGGCGCGAGAGCTCAAAGAGTCTGCTCAAGACGATTAACTCGACCTTTGGCACGCTGCCCTGGTGCCGGAGGTATCTCGACCGGATCGGCGAGACGGGCTACCTGCTCGGCCTGAACGAGCTCGTCAATCAGGACATCGTCCAGGACTACCCGCCCCTGCACGACGAACGGGGGTCAGTCATCGTGGACTCGCTCTCTCGCGTCGACATGTTGCACTTCTTCCTGACGCTCCCTCTCTTGCGTGGCTTTAAGGTCGATGACGGCGCAGTTCGAGCACACGATCCTACTCCGGCCGACATGCAAGGAGGTTGTCTCGCGCGGCGCAGACTATTGATGAACATGATCAAAAGGGAATGGCATGATATCGGCCTCACTCGACGACCATGTCGCCGAGCGAGATACGGAGAGTCCGCTTCGGCGGGGCGAGGTCGAGGATGGCCTGGCTGGTCGGCAGGACCCTGTCGAGACTGGCGACGCCCTTGTGAAGCCCGTCGGAGGCCACTCTCATCGAGGGGATCGTCTTGGGCGGCGTGCCCCACGCCGCGAGGTTGTCCAGCCACGACTGATCCTTGTAGGTGATGTCGGTCACCTGGGCGCCGGTCAGCCGCTCGACCTCGGCGACGACGGCCTTGCCGGTGATGTCCTCGGGCCCGTTGAGGGTGTAGATTTGGCTGGCGTGCGGCGCCGGGTCGGCGAGGGCGAGCAGCTTGCCGGCAGCGACGCCGATGTCGTCCGGGTCGATCGCGGCGATGCCGACGTCCTCCGAGAAGAGCATCTTAAGCGGACCCAGCTCGCCCTTCGACCGGTAAGCCTTGACGGCCTCAGCAGCGGTGTTGAGGAACATGGTCGAAAAGAGGTTTGGCCGGAGCGAGGTCCACTTGAGACCGGCAAAGTCGGGCTCGGCGAGCATGCGCTCGATCGCCCAGTGGGTGCGTCCGTAGTAGACGGGGCTGGCAGGGCCGATGACGGCTCCGAACTGCATCGATCATGCGGACAGAGCGTTGGTCAGTCAAGCCGCTCGAGACGGCGGCAGACTGGGGAGCGAAGGACTGACGGTAGAGATCCGAACGACGTGCTCGACGCCTGCCTCGAGAAGGGCGCAGTGCATGAGCGACTCGTCGGTGAACTGGCTGTCCTCGTTGTGCGAGGCGACAAAGGCCTTGACGATGTTGCGCTCCTTGAGCCAGGCGGTGTCAATCTCGGGCCAGTACTTGGACTCCATCTCGACGAGGGGCAGGGCGGCGAGCGCCTTGGCCGAGTCGCTGTCGGAATCCCGGGTCAAGCCGAGAATGCGGACGTCCTGGCCGGCGAGGTCGGCAGAGAGCGTCCGGACGGTCGCCCGGCCGGTGTTGCCGGTTGCTCCGACGACGAGGATAGTGCGAGGCACGGAGGGCATCTGGTGCGGAGGGCGTCGCTGTCAGAACACAGGCCGGTCGCAACCAGAGAGCGGGTGATCGATTGGCATGCGATAGCTCGGACGTACTTGGGGAAGTTGGCGGTCGGCTGAGTGGTGGATCTCGAGGAGAAGGAACTGGGTGAAGGGAGATGGGAGGAAGAAGCTAGAGAAAGGCGGTGGGGCTCGGCCTTTAAGACGGGGCGCCGTCCGCCAGAGCGGGTGAGTAACCGGCATGGCGTGAGGGTGAGTACCCGGCGCGGAAACGCTTCGTCAGAAAGCTTCTTACTGATCGGCCTGTCCATTTGCCTGAGATCACGATTGCTCGTCAGCGACGAAGCAACGTAAAGTCCAGGGCATCCAGCTCGGGTCGTCGTCAATCGACCGACGAGCGGGGACGCTCTCTCTCGCCGCCGAGGCGCTCAGGACGCTTTAAGACATCCGGCGAAGCCTCTTTCCCTTCGCGGCGCAGTGCTCGCCGTCGAGCTCCTACTTTGCCGGACCGGATTGCCAGGCGATCATGATATGTACAGGAAGAGAAGCGGCGACTGAAGATGGATGCGAGAGCGTCACGACGCCACCTCAGCGGTCGACCTCGCCTAAGGTTGGAAGGGGCGCGGAAGGCGTTGCTACGGTCAGCACGAGAGGCTTTCAAACGAAACCGGCAGGAAGGCCAGGGCCACGCACCGAAAACAAGATCAAGCGTGCCAATCAGAGCGACCATGTCGGGCAGGTAGCTGTTGCGGCTCATGAAGTCGGCGCCCTGGAGGTGCGCGAAGCCTGGCGCACGGATCTTGCAGCGGTATGGCCGGTTCGAGCCGTCCCTGTGGGAGGGGCGCGCGCAGAGAGCGAGTGCATGTCAGCTTGGATGGGCTGCTCTGCGGGGGAAGGGGAGACCCAGGCGGGCACGCACGAGACGAGGAAAACGGCCATCTCGCCCTTGGGGGCCTCGATCGCGGTGTACGTCTCGCCAGGCGGGACGGCGTAGCCCTCGCTGAACAGCTTGAAGTGGTGGATGAGCGACTCCATGCTCTCCTTCATGGCCGCTCGCGGCGGGGGGACAATCTTGTTGTCGTCCGTCTTGATCGCGCCCTCGGGCATCTTGTTGATGCACTGGTTGATGATGCGGAGCGACTCGCGCCTGAAAGCGGGAGAGACGGCGAGCGCGTCAACTGCTGGCCGCGCACCATCTCCGAAGACGATCAAGGCGGCGAGACGCACATCTCCTGGACACGGCACAGGTAGCGGTCGAAGCAGTCGCCGTGGACGCCGACCGGAATGTCAAACTCGACCTCGGCGTACTTGTCGTACGGAGCGACCTTTCTGCGAGGGCCGGTAGGGAGACGAGGTGTTGACGTCAGCAGCGCAGTAGAGCATGTAGGAACGCAGCCGAGACGAGCAGGACGGACCGGATGTCCCAGGGCACACCGCTGCCACGGAGCATGACGCCCGAGAAGCCGTACTCCTGGGCCTCCTTGACCGTGACGTTTCCGATGCCGCGCGTCCGCTGAATCCAGATGCGGTTGCCACTGAGCAGCTCCTCAACCTCGTCGAGCCGGCCCGAGAACTGGGTCGCCCAGATGAAGATGTCGTTGAGCAGGCCGTGCGGCATGTCAAAGGCGACGCCGCCAGGTCGGATGTAGGCGGCGTGCATGCGCGCGCCCGACACGCGCTCGTAAAACTCCATCAGCTTCTCGCGCTCTTCAAAGCCCCAGAGGAAGCTAAAGGCGGAAGGACATAGGTGGCTAGGTCAGCAAGCACGGGCCGAGTAGTTGCAGGTCATGAAGGCACGTACGGAGTGAGCGCGCCGACGTCCATCGCGTGCGTGAGGACGGCCATCAGATGGTTGAGAATACGCGTGATCTCGCCAAAGAGCGTCCGGATCCACTTTGCGCGCTCGGGCGCCTCGATGTTGAGCAGCTTCTCGACGGCCAACGTGTAGCACAGCTCATTCGTCACTGGTTGCCGTCGAGCGATTGCAGCTCTGATCAGCGCCTTGGCCAGGTCAAAATCGCGACTGCTCGCCAGACGCACTCATCGAGACGTAGTCGAGCCGGTCAAAGTAGGGCAGCGCCTGCGTGTAGTTCTTGTACTCGATGAGCTTCTCCGTTCCGCGGTGCAGCAAACCGATGTGGCTGGAGACAGGGATTTGAGGATCAGCAGCGAGTCGCAGCAGCGACGCACACGCGCAGGAGGACGCACGGGTCGGCCCGAAGGATCTGCTCTCCGTTGACCTCGAGGATGAGCCGCAGGACACCGTGCGCGGCCGGGTGCTGCGGGCCAAAGTTGACTGCGGCATCGGTCGACCAGCTGTCAGCGAGGCTGGACGGGCGTCGAACGATCTGAGGCCAGACCGACCAGTCAGGTGCCGCATCTTGCGGTCGGTCGACGTTGACGCCTGAGCGGTCTTTGCCCGCTCGCGCTCGGTCGGGTAGTGCCTGCCAGACAGGGCATCGGGCAATGTGTTCAGTGTTGATGCTCTACCCTGAAGACACGGCAGCCAGACTGGGGCGGGAGAGGGGCAGGAGACCATCGCGGTCTGCGACCAACGAGGTGGTGGTGGTGGGAGGGGCCCGGCCGGGGGCCGATCGGGCACGCTCGCGCCGAAGTCTGAGGGTCACCATCTGTTCGGACACCTCCACCGCATGCCGCAACGTGCAGACGATGCCGCCTGGCCAGCACGGGTAGAGAAAAGACAGGGTTGGATGCCCTCGGTAACCGTCTCGCAGCCCGATCGCGCCCCGACGGTCCCGACAGAGGCTGCGAGAGGTCGACGCTGCTTGGCGTGCGCTATCCTCGCCAGCGGCTCCTTGCCCTTCGGTCTAGACAGAGAAAAGTGGACGAACGGCTCGACCTGGTCGGGACTCTGCTTGTTCTGGAGCTCGGTCCAGTGAAGACTCTCGCGCCGGACATGGTCCTCCCGGAGCGGCTGGCTCTGAAGTGAGGTCGACCTGCGGAGGAGCGGGCCGGCGAGCGAGGCCACCGACGACGACGGAGCCGACGGGCCGAGCCGGATCGAGCGGGCGGCAAGGGAGCGGAGCATCGGTGGAGAGCTAAAGGATTCAAGCTCTCGAAGTTATGTCGATGGGAACCTGCTGCTGCTGAGAGGAAGAGGGAAGGGGCCGAGTGTGGGGGGTCGTCTTGAGTCCCAAGGGCGGCGTCCAGATTGGCTGCCATCGCGCGGCCGACGGGCCGGCGGAGCGAACCCTCGGCGGGGCGTTTGCGTTTTCGACCGCGGCCCCGACGGGGGCTTCCCCATCGGGGACTACTCGGCACGTCGCTTGCCCCTCATGCCGCCTCGCCCGACGGATAGATAGCACAGCGCAGACACATCGAATCCACCCCAAGCCTACTCGAGATCGCCCGGTGCGACGCCAATGTGGGCGGCATTGTAAAAGTTCTGCGAGGGCTGCCAGGCCATGACAATGTTGTCCTCGGCCGTGCTCGCCAGGCACCACTCCTTGTTGGGGTTCCAACTGAGGTCGCTCGGCCGGGCGGTGTGGCCGCCGTGGACAAAGAGGAGCTCGGGCGGGCCGTCGTCCTGGTCGTCGGGCGTCTGCTCCTCACCGATCCGGCTGATGTCCCAAAGGTTGACGCGCCGGTCCGACGACGACGACGCAAAGACCGTCTCCGAGTGGGGCGACCACGCGAGCTGGATCACCTCGTCCGTGTGCGACTCGAACGAGTGCAGCTTGGCCGACAGGTTGCGCAGGTCCCAGAGGCCGATTGTCTTGTCGCCCGAGCCCGTCAGCAGGAGGTTGGGCGACGCCGGCGAGAAGGCGACCGCGTTGACCTCGGCCGTGTGGGCCTCGACCGCGTGCGACGGCTTTACGGTCGAGTCGGACCGGGTGTCCCAGCTGGCGCGGGTCGTCAAGAGCAAGTTCGTCATCCTGAGGTCGGCCAAGGGGTCCGCAAGGCAGAGTCGGCAAGAACGCACATCATGAGCTGCCGGTCGTCGCCGCACGACGCAAACAGGTATTCCTTCTCGTTGTGCCAGGCGACGTCCTGCAAATGAGGCGCCGATAGTCAGCGGTGGGTCGAGCCAATAAGCCCTGTCGATCTGTGAGCACGTACCTCGACGATTGACGTGTGTCCGCGGTAGGTGTTGATCGGGTCGACCGAACCGCTGCCCTTGGCGTAGCCGTTGATGTCCCTGCAGGGCGAAAGGCAGGTGAGTCAGCCCGACTCGACGTGGGGTCCGGTTCGCGGGAGGACCGACCAATGACAGACGGTCATGTCCTCCGAGGCAGAGAGGACGTGACCGGCCCTGACCGTCGACCAGCTCAGGCCGTAGCTGCGAAGGAGAGACCGAAAGCACAACATCGTCAGCGACGGCTCGAGTAGCGCTCTGCATGTGCACCGAGTAAGACGCACCCCTCGCGGCTCTGACCCGTCAGCCGGATGTCAGGCTTGCAGCCAGCGCCGGCTCCCGCCTCGGACGCGTGCTTTGTCCGGTCAAAGATGAAGACCTCGCCCGAGGTCGTCTTGGTCGCGAGTAGATTGGGGTTTTGCGGCATATAGCGCGCCCGGTTGATCTCGCCGGCGTGATTGATCGTCTGGACAACCTTGAGCCGCGCTGGCGGGCCCGTGTGCGAGCCAATCTCTGCGGGGGGTTCGACGCGCCGAACCAGGTCAGCGGTCCGCGAGGCTGGCAGCCCAGAAGGCAACCCGATCCCGAGGCGCCTCTCTCGATCCGACCAGATGGAAAGGGCGAGGAACGCACCGCCCCGCTCGTCGTCGTACTCCTGCAGCGTGCCCTCGACCGCCTTCGGGATTGCGACCTGGGCTATGATGAGCTGGTCCTGGGCCTGGCCAGACGTGTGCGTGCCGAGCAGGATCCGGTGGAGCGTGTAGTCGGCACTTTCCGGCCTGGGGGGAGAAGCAGAGGTGGGCACAACGAGCCGTCGATGAGATCAGCTTGGAATGCACAAGGAGACGAGCTAGGGCGGAAGCAGGCGCCCGGGGCGGAGGGACGTACGCCTCGACGTCCGGGAACCACTGGCACGTCAGCGACGGCCACGTCAGGGCGTGCGTGAGCACCTGGTCATAGAGGAACGGCGTGTTCTTCTTCCAAATCTTGTACTCCTGGCAGGGTCGTTCGAAAGGAGGTAGGGATCAGTCGCCACGCTTACTTCGGGCGGGTCGGCAGCGCGTCCCATCGCGTCGACTTCGGCTTGCAGCGCCAGCTGTTGGCAAGCCAAGGCTGCAGCCTCGAGCCAGGATCACGCTCGCGCGGACAGATCGAGGCGCTGAATCCGCAAAGGAGCAGATTGGGCGCACCTCGTTGATGACCTGGTTCTCGCCGGATGGGTCGACCTCGTCGTCGTCGATGCTAATGGGCGCTTGGGCGGACGCCATCCTCGGAAGCTGGGTGGTTTGGCGGAGCTGCGGCGGGCGTGCAAACTGCGAGAGCGGGGCGGTCCTGGGCAGGCAATGGACTTCGAGACTGGCCTGCGGCTACGGTCGGGCGGGAAGCGAGCTGGATGGCGGTGCGGCAGGAGGTCGGGGTCGAGGTTGGCAGAGCCCACGACGAAAACCCCCGGCTCATGCTGCCCTGCTGGTGCGCCGGACCAAGGCGGCAGGCGGCGTCGGCCGCTTATCCCTGACACGCGCTCCTCCTGACCACGACCTCGCGCTCGACGACCCTGGTCCCACTGCCACTGCCTGCCATGCAGTTCTGGAAGCCCGGCACGGCCGCGCCTGGCTCGACGGCCGATCGCGAGTCCGAGGCCGAGGGCGGCCTGCTCGTGCCACCGGCGGCCAACAAGTTCGCCAACCTCTCGCTCCAAGCGCAGCGCGAGCGGCTGCCCATCTTCCGGCACCGTTCGTCCCCCTTGAGCTAACCACTCTTACCCACCGCTTCCGCTGACGTTTCTTGCCTCTGTCCGCTTGAACCGTCGCAGGCGACAAGCTGCTCTACGCGGTCGAGAAGTACCCCATCGTCATCGTCGTCGGCCAAACCGGCTGCGGCAAGACGACTCGTGCGTCCCGGCTCCTGCTCCTCTATTCGGGATGGCCTGCCCTGTCTGGCTGACTGATCACGCCCATGGGCTGCTTGTTGGACTCTGGCAGAGCTTCCGCAATACCTGCACGAGGCCGGCTGGGCCGCCGAAGGCAAGGTGATCGGCTGCACGCAGCCCCGGCGGGTGGCGGCGACGACCGTCGCTGGGCGGGTCGCAGAGGAGATGGGCTCTGTCTTGGGCGACGAGGTCAGTCGGACGG
>Ga0308160_10001385_pt1 | contig 34407 bp, 36 predicted proteins | sample PhyFR1_FD_201036 | JGI IMG/M metagenome (GOLD analysis project Ga0308160, IMG submission 201036) | Phyllosphere microbial communities from UC Gill Tract Community Farm, Albany, California, United States - DLSLF.R1 | ecosystem: Host-associated > Plants > Phyllosphere > Unclassified | place: USA... | reverse complement strand
CAACCTGTTGAACAACCTGCAATTTAAAGGCAAGGCTGTAATCGCGCTGACTGCGCCTGATGATCTTTTTGCTGTGTTTTTTCATAATAAGTCAACTTGTGTGTCAACTTATTTTAGGACGGGACATGGTAAACAAAAAAAGCACCTCTTTTCAGAAGTGCTTTATATGTTTTTCATAGGTTGATGTTGTTATCAAACTATCTTGCTGCAGGTACAAACGTTAAAACGATGTTTGCAGTTTTACCACCAAATTCGATTGGCGATTTCAAGATCATTTGTGTACTAGAAAGATCAGTTAATACTAAACGGTAACCTTCTGTTACATTTTTAGCTTTATCACCTTCAAATATTTTCTTAAACTGGAAGGTTTGATCTTTAGGTGCTGCCGACCAGAAAATAGTCTGCATTACCGAACCACAAGTACTTGATGCTGGTAAAGTGTAAGAACCATTACCGCTATTGGTTAAGTTCCATGTACTTCCCTGGAAACATTTGTAAGATTTCTCTCCAAATAAGCCTTGAACAGCGCCATCAGGTAATCCTTCTAAAGCTACATTACTCACTACCCATTCGCGAACAACTGTACCTCTGCTACCTGTTACACCTGCAGTTACTCTTTTTGCAGTATTACAACTTTGTAACATTACTAAAGTAGAACATGCTATTGCAATAGCTATAAATAATCTTTTCATTTTCATTTAATTTAATTTCGTCAAACTTGTTACATAAATCTTGCCAAAACCATTACGAACCTTAAATTAGCGCCAAATTAATAAATTGCATCACCATATCACTTCGATCAAAATCAATTATCATGAAACCCGAAACCCTTGCTATTCACGCTTCTAATCTTGTAAAAAGCATTACTGGCGATGTTACCCTGCCTATTAATCTATCAACAACTTTTTTTCGCGACGAAGATGGGGGTTATCCCGGTGGACATATGTATAGCAGGGTAAGCAATCCAAACCGGTCTGCTTTAGAAAACACTGTAGCCAAATTAGAATATGGAGAAGATGCTGCTGCTTTTTCTTCGGGCAATACCTGTGGTATGGTTTTGTTTCAGGCTTTGAAACCTGGTAGCCACATTATTGCGCCTGATGATATGTATTGGGGTATTAAAAAACAGTTACTTACAATTTTTAACGATAGTTTGGAATTTGATTTTATTGATCAGACTGATCTAAATCTGATAAAATCGAGCATCAAACCTAACACCAAATTGATCTGGACCGAAACCCCATCTAACCCATTATTAAAGATTACCGATATCGAACAAATTGCCAAAATAGCTAAAGCTAAAAACATAACAATGGCCTGCGACAGCACCTTTGCTTCGCCTATTTTACAAAACCCGATTTTACTGGGTGCTGATATTGTGATGCATAGCAGTACCAAATACCTGGGTGGCCATAGCGATGTACTTGGCGGGATTCTGGTAACGGCGAAAAAAGATGAGTTGTGGGAGAAAATCAAAAACATTCAGCAAACGGGTGGTGCTGTTCCGTCTCCCTTTGATTGTTTTCTGTTAACCAGAAGTATTAAAACCCTGGCTTATCGAATGAAAGGCCACTGCGAAAATGGAAAAATTATAGCTGACTATTTAAACAAACATCAGAATGTTGAAGCTGTTTTTTATCCGGGTTTGGAAAGTCACCCACAGCACGAAATTGCAAAGAAACAAATGAAAGATTTTGGTGGAATGATGTCGTTCCTGGTTAAGGGAGATGTTGAAGCGGCTCACAAAGTGGCAAATAAGGTTCAGTTATTTGCACAAGCGACCAGTTTAGGAGGTGTAGAGAGTTTAATCGAACATCGTTATTCGGTAGAAGGCCCCGATAGTAAAACGCCAAAAAATTTACTCCGTATTTCTGTAGGCTTAGAGCATGTAGACGATATTATCGCCGATTTGGCTCAAGCGTTAGGTTAAAGTTTTTACAGTCCTATAAGGTTTCAAAAACCTTATAGGACTAAAAATGTTATTTCGGATTACAAATCGTAGTCAACTTCAACGAATAATTAGCCTCTAGAGGCTCATTTGTTTGTGCCAAACGTTGCGAACCTGTATTAGCCGGGCAGGCAATGTCACCAGCAGCATCATATATTAATTTTGTACCACCGGCCAATAATTCTTTAGGTACATAAACCTGTACCTTGGTAATCGAATAACCAGAAGGGAAATAACGCACATAATAACCATCAGGGTGTTTGGTCCAGATACCACTTGGCACATCGCTTCTTGGTGGTGCCATACCCGCTATAATTGCATATTTTTCCATATCAGCATAGGTGTAATTTCCAGACGATACTAGCTGACGGATATTATTTTCTGCTTCAAAAACAGCCCTCACTCCTGATGGTAACTGGTCTTTAGCCTTTTCCATTACATCGAAAGGCAAAACACCTAAAGCACCACCTTCTAATTGTGTAAGTTGTTTTGGCGTTAACAATTTAATGGCAGTTACTTTAACCTGTCCATTAAAATCGGCAAATTTTGTTCTTGCAATAATGGTCCATAATAATGCCTGAATATCGTGTTGTTCTACATCAGGATGCTTTTCTGCACTTTTGAGTATCGAAACCACAATTTCTTCTTTAGGGCCTAAAACTGGAGCAAACATGTAACCATCACCTTTTGATGGGGCGAAAGTTCCTGCTTTTAGACAATAACTTTTATTGGTCATTTCGTAAAGCCCCTCGCAAAGCACAAAACCACCATCTGGATTTTTAGGCAGTAAATACAAGGGCTGGGCTTTTAAATTTAATGAATTAATAAAATCAGGCAGCTTTTCGCCTGCTCTATTTACGTCTTCAAAATTAGTGGTAATGGCAGCAGGTTGTTTTAAAAACTTGTCTACGCCTAAAGCTTTAGCGCCCTGAGCAGTGCCCACTTTTAATAGTTTATCTTTTAAGCCTCCGAACTGAGCGTTTACATTATTTAAACCAGCGATAGTAAACAACAGGCCTAAACATAGGGATTTTGTATTTTTCATCATAATTAATTTAGATAGGTACCACAAACTTAGAATTTTAAGCGTTAATTCAGTATTAAAGTTTCAGATTGTCATTGCCTCATAAAAATACGTTATTCATTTTCAATGAGTTAATATGAATTCGAAATTTTATTTTGTGGATTAAAATTAAATTCAGACATTTGAAATATTATTTGGCAGATAGCTAAATAAAAGTCAATCTTCACGGGTTGATTTATAAAGAAGTGGCGAGAGACTGGCTCGATGACCCACTGGCAACCCTCAGAAAGAGAAGGTGCCAATTCCTGACCGGATAACATGGTGTTATTTGGAGATATAAATTAGAACTGATGAAAACATTAAATCTTCAATCGCTAAGCGAGCCCAGTACAAACCTTAAAAAGGTAGAACAAGCTTCTATTTCTTTTATTAGTTGTGATATGCGTGCGTTTACTTGTATGTGCTGTTGCATACGGTAATTTAAAAATCTTCCTTTTTTGTTTCTTTCAAATTGGAAGGTCCCGGGAAACCAGGATACGCCCTGCTAGGTTTTAGGATGATCCTAATTCTGCTATCTAATCACATCAACTAAAAAAATAGAAATTATGTCAACATCATATAAATTTGAAACTTTACAACTACACGCTGGTCAGGAAATAGATCCAACAACAGGCTCAAGGGCTGTTCCCATTTACCAAACCACTTCTTATGGATTTAAAAATGCCGAACATGGGGCTAATTTATTTGCACTAAAAGAGTTTGGCAATATCTACACCAGGATCATGAATCCAACCAACGATGTTTTCGAAAAACGTATTGCCGCTTTAGAAGGTGGTGTAGCTGCTTTGGCAGTCGCATCGGGGCAAGCCGCTCAATTTATAGCACTAAATAATATATTGGAGGCTGGTGATAGCATCGTTTCTTCATCTCACATTTATGGAGGAACCTATAATCAATTCAAAGTAGCTTTTAAGCGCTTGGGTATTCATGTCGATTTTGCCAATCCAGATGTACCTGAAGAATTTGAAAGCAAAATTACCGATAAAACCAAAGCAATCTTTTTGGAAACAATAGGTAACCCGGCATTTAGTGTACCTGATTTCGAAAAAATTGCCGCAATTGCAAAAAAATACGACCTACCTTTAGTGGTCGACAATACTTTTGGTGCAGGAGGTTATTTGTTTAAACCATTGGAGCATGGCGCCAACATTGTTGTAGAATCTGCAACCAAATGGATCGGTGGCCATGGGACAAGTATTGGCGGGGTTATCGTTGACGGTGGAAATTACAACTGGGGCAATGGAAAATTCCCTCAATTCTCTGAGCCTTCAGAAGGTTATCATGGTTTGGTTTTCAGCGAAGTTTTTGGTATCGGCGGACCATTTGGTAACATCCAGTTTATCATCCGTGCCCGAGTAGAAGGATTAAGAGATCTGGGACCTGCCCTATCGCCTTTCAATTCTTTTCTTTTATTACAAGGATTAGAAACTTTATCACTCCGCGTTCAACGCCATGTAGATAATGCATTAGCGTTAGCAACCTGGTTAGAAAACCACCCATTAGTTAAAGAAGTTCAGTACCCTGGTTTAGCCAGCAGTAAGTATAACAACCTGGCTAAAAAATATTTAAGCAATGGTTTTGGCGCAGTTTTATCTTTCGAATTAGCTGGAAGCAAAGAAAATGCAACACAAGTAATTGATAACTTAAAACTGGTATCGCACCTGGCCAATGTAGGTGATGCAAAGACGCTGATCATTCAGCCTTCTGCCACAACACACCAGCAATTAAGCGAAACAGAACAGTTAGCAGCAGGGGTAAAACCGAATGCACTGAGGGTTTCTGTAGGCATTGAGCATATTGATGATATCAAAGCCGATTTTGAACAGGCATTTGCAACCATTAAAGCTACAGTTCCGGCAGAGAATTTACAAGCCTAACCCCAAACCCCTTAGGGACTTTTAACAACAACATTACAAAATGCATAACAGTAAAAACGATAATGTAAAATCCACTTCGGGGAATTTTGCATCAACATATAGTTATAACAAACAGTTTAAATTAGAGAGCGGAAAAAAGATCCGTAACTTACAAATTGCTTATCAAACTTATGGCAAATTAAATGCAAATAAAGATAATGTGATTTGGGTTTGCCATGCACTTACCGCCAATGCTGATGTTTTTGAATGGTGGGAAGGTTTGTTCGGTGAAAACGCGTTATTCAATCCGGAAGAGCATTATATCGTTTGCGCCAATGTTTTAGGCTCCCATTACGGCAGCACAAGTCCATTAAGTACTAACCCCGTAACAGGCTTACCTTATTACCTTTCGTTTCCGCAGTTTACTATCCGCGATTTAGTATCGGCACACCAGTTATTGGCATCGCATTTAGGCATTGATTATATTAAATTATTGATCGGAGGTTCTTTAGGCGGGCAGCAAGCTGTTGAGTGGAGTATTTCGGAGCCGAATAAAATCGAAAACCTGATCTTGATTGCCACTAATGCAGCGCATTCTCCATGGGGAATTGCTTTTAACGAAAGTCAGCGTTTGGCCATTACTACCGATAGAACTTTTTATGCCAACCAGCCCAACGGTGGCAGCAAAGGGTTAAAAACAGCCCGTAGCATCGCGCTTCTAAGTTATAGAACCTACAGCGCTTACGGCAGTACTCAGGTAGAAAGCGTAAACGATAAAACCGACAATTTCAGATCCTCTTCTTATCAGAATTATCAGGGAGAAAAACTGATTAACCGTTTTAACGCTTACAGTTATTATTATTTAACCAAAGCCATGGACAGCCACAATGTGGGCCGTAACCGCAAAAGCATTGCCGATGCACTAAAATTAATTACGGCAAATACTTTGGTAATCGGGATAGAAAATGACGTTTTGTTTCCTTTATCGGAGCAGAAATACCTGGCCGATCATATCCCGGGAGCAGAATTCAGTGCCTTACACTCAGATTATGGTCACGACGGATTTTTAATCGAAACAGATGCCTTAACTAACGTAATTGGAAACTTCATCAAAGAAAGCCGGAATAAAAAAATAATCAAACTACAGCATACCGCTTAGAAAGGTAGAGGGTTTAGGGTTTAGGGTTAAAATAAAGAGAACAACTAATATCTGTACCATCAAATTCAACAAAAAAATAATATAAAATAAATACAGTAAATCAGTGTAATCCATTTATCTGTGTAATCACTTTAAAAAAATGAGTAAGAATTTAAAAATCGGTTTATTTGGTTTCGGTGTTGTAGGGCAAGGTTTATTGGATATTATCCAAAGCCAGAACCTAAACCTGGAGATCATTAAAATTGCAATAAAAGACCCAAGAAAGAAGCGTACCCTTAATAAAGATCTGTTTACCACTGATCGCAACGAAATACTGAACAATACAGAGATCAATACAATTGTAGAATTAATTAACGATGCCGATGCTGCTTACGAAATTGTAACCACTGCATTAAAAAACGGTAAAAACGTAGTTTCTGCCAATAAAAAAGTGATCGCCACACACTTAAAAGAGCTGGTAGATTTACAACAAGAGTATGGTACTTCTTTATTGTACGAAGGGGCCGTTTGCGGCAGTATTCCAATTATCCGTAACCTGGAAGAATATTACGACAATGAATTATTCCATGCTTTGAGTGGAATTTTTAATGGCTCATCTAATTACATTTTGTCGAAAATATTTAATGAGAACCAAAGTTACGACTCGGCTTTAAAAGAAGCACAAGATTTAGGTTTCGCGGAAACCGACCCGATTTTGGATGTGGGGGGCTACGATCCGAAATATAAACTGGCTATTGCTACAGCACACGCATATGGTTTATTTGTAAATCCAGATGCCATTTTAAACATCGGTATACAAAACCTTTCTAAGCACGACATTAAATATGCACGTGAGAAAAATTTTAAAATTAAACTGGTTCCTACGGCACGTAAGGTGAATACAAAAGATATCGTGACTTATGTACTACCAAAACTGGTAGCTAAAGATGATTTCCTTTACAACGTAGAAAACGAGTACAATGCAGTTGCAGTTCAGGCGGCTTTTGCTGATAAACAGTTTTTCTATGGTAAAGGTGCGGGAGGCCACCCTACGGGTGCTGCTGTACTTTCTGACATTGCTGCTTTGCGTTACGATTACCGTTACGAGTACAAAAAATACCACTCAGAAAATGGCGTAAAACATACCGAAGAAATTTTATTGGAGATTTACCTGCGTTATGCGGATGAAGATCTGATCACACTCTTGGAATTCGACAACATCAGCGAACGTTATGCTGCAAGCAGCTATAAATATGTAGTTGGAACAGTTAAGCTAAAAAGTTTAATTAAGAACCGCGACTTGCTTTTGAATGAATCTGTTTTTGTGGCTTACACAGGCAGACAGATTTACAAACAAGAGCAATTGAGTGAAAATGTTTTTGCCCAGGAATTGGCAAGCCTATAATATATTTTTAAGGTTAATTTTTTTATTTGTTTTGTTGTTAAGCACAAAGGTCGGAGCGAGTCCGACCTTTTGCGTTTATTACTTTACCTTAATGTATTTTTCGATAATCACCCGGTCTACCCCTGCTTTTTCTACCTTCTCGATGCCTTTTTGAATAAGCGTATCCTGATGGATGGCCAGTTTAAATTTAAAGGTTTTGCCTTCCCAGTTCTTATCTTTATAATATTCCAGATGTTCCGTATAATCGTCTTTATCTAAAACAAAAGTTCCACCTCCAGCATCAAAGTTAGTGCTATCTTTGGCATCAAGGCTATGCCTTAAAAATGCAAAATGCGTCTGATTAAACATCTTGATCATTTTCAGCTTGCCCGAATAATCTGTGCTTTGACTTTTTCCATTTTCGATGGTTGTAGCCGATAACAACTGCCAGGTACCCTGAACATCAAGATCTGAATTTTTTTTGCTTGCATCTTTGTTAACACAAGAAAATAACGAAAGCACTGCCAATAGCATTAAAATGTTTCTCATAAATAGGAAGTATTAATTTGGTTATAATTTGTTTTAAATATTTATCCCCTACCAGCCATTTTGATCAGCTTGTGTGCGAGATCTTTTCCTAAGTAACCATCAATTATGGCGTGCACAATATATAAAATCGGGGTCATTAAAATGGCTATAACAAATTTATAGGTATATCCTACTAAACCAATGGCAAAAACCTGTTGCCAGCTGTAATGGTATTGAGGATTTATATAAAATGCAATAAAAATCACCACAAAACTATCAATAAACTGAGAGACCAAAGTAGAACCGGTAGCGCGTAACCAAAGTGCCCGCTCTCCTGTTATTCTTTTTATTTTATGGAATATCAATACATCAACCATTTGCCCGATAATAAAGGCCGTGATCGATCCGACAATGATCCACATCCCTTGCCCGAATATCCCTGCAAATGCATTATTCATATTGAGGTCTTCCCCATTTATATTTTGATGCACCCAGAAATCGGCGGCAGTTAAATGCATCGATCCCCAAACCACAAGAAAGGCAAATGCAATTAATATGGCGGTAAGAATAGACAAGAACCGAACTTGTTTAACACCAAAATATTCATTGATAATATCCGTCATGATGAAAATAATGGGCCAGGTTAATACCCCTGCCGACATTACAAAGGATAGATGCGGAACACCCAATAAGTTTATATCGAACTTTTTAAAGCCCAGCGTTTCTTCAACACTGAACAATTTAACTCCAATAAACTCTGATAATATAGCGTTTGCTACAAAAAAGCTACCCAGAATGAGTAGTAAACGGCTTTCTTTTGTCTTAAAAGTCATAGACTATAAATCTATAAATAAATAGCAGATTTAGCATAGCATTCATGGTATTTTTAACAGAGATAACATAAAGATTACGCATCCATCCTATTATTGCTCTCAATTAAAATATGATTTTTACAATCGATCGACGGTAAAAATAGGTTAACAAATTAAATCTCCCAATCTTTGCGGAATCAAAATCTGGTAATCTTCATGGCTAAAAAACAACACTTCTATCTCATACTTATTTTAGGTTCATTGGCGGCACTTGGCCCCTTCTCTATCGATATGTACCTACCTGGTTTTGTTGATATTGCAAAGGATTTAAGAAGTAATGAATCAACTGTAGCCCTATCACTATCAAGCTTTTTTATCGGGATTTCTGCCGGCCAGTTATTGTATGGTCCACTATTAGATAAATTTGGGAGAAAGAAACCACTATATTTTGGTTTAGCGCTTTATATCCTGGCCTCTTTTCTTTGTTTAGCTGTAACTGATGTTAACCAACTAATTGTTTTACGTTTTGTACAAGCCATTGGAAGTTGTGCCACTGCTGTAGCCTCTGTTGCAATGGTACGGGATCTGTTTTCGGTAGAAGAAAGCCCGAAAGTATTTGCTTCCTTAATGCTGGTGATCGCGGTTTCGCCTATGCTTGCCCCAACTGCGGGTGGCTACTTAATTTCTGCCCTGGGCTGGAAATATGTGTTTGTATTTTTAGGATTGATGGCCGTTTTAATGCTCCTGGCTTCAATTTTCAAGCTACCGGAGAGCTATAAACCCGATCCGAACTACTCTTTAAAACCGAAGCCTATTTTAACCAATTTCTTTGCCGTTTTAAAAGAGCCTCAATTTTACACCTATGCGCTGATCAGTTCGATTACTTTTTCGGGATTATTCGCCTACGTATCTTCGTCGCCTCAGGTATTTATGAAAATTTATGAGGTAAGTAAAACAGGCTACGGCTGGATCTTCGCACTGCTTTCTGTATCATTTATTGGATCGAGCCAAGTGAACAGCTTGATACTAAAATGGTTTACCAGCAAAAATATTGTAACCTATGCACTTGTTGCACAATGTATTTTCAGCTTAATCTTTTTGGTTTTCGCCTTAAATAACTGGTTAAATTTATATTCTACCATAGGCTTTATCGCCTTATTTTTGGCCTGCTTAGGTTTAATTAACCCAAATGCAGCTGCCTTATCGCTCGCTCCATTTACCAAGAATGCAGGTAGTGCATCGGCCCTAATGGGTGCCTTACAAATGGGATTAGGCGCGCTAGCCTCGGTAATGGTAAGTTTATTTAGCGAACACTCGGTTGTGCCTATGCCTTTGGTAATGACAGCAGCTGCGTTTATTGCTTTAGGCTGTTTGTTAATCGGTAGAAGGTTTATCACCACTGAAGTGGAGGCATCGTCTGATGCGGCTGTTGCAGCGCATTAATATCATTATACCACAAAGACACCAAGAACACAAAGAGATAATCTCAATGGCTTTAGTGTCTTTGTGGTTAACTTATGGTACAAATAACTTGTAAATCAAATAGCAAACAATTGTACCCACTGCTGCGATGATGAAGCCGCTTAATCGTTTCTTTTTAATAAAACAGATTAAGATAATTCCTGAAATAGATACCAACGTCATCAGCACTGCTGAAATATCGATAATCCACGACCAAGCCTTACCAGAATCTCTTCCTTTGTGCAAATCGTTAATCACAGCAACAACACCAAATCTCGTTGTGGTTAATTCGTATTTACCGGTTTCACGATCAATAAAGGAATCGGCCAGGTAGCCAGGACCGTTAAAGGTTAAGCTCAGTTCCCTGTCATCTATCCTGAAATCGCTCAATGCGCCTTTAACCTCATGTTTACCCCTAAAAAATTCAACAATTTGTAACTTATTGATCTTATTGGTATCTGGTTGGTTTACCCATTTTAAACTTACTGATCCGGAATCTTTAGTAACCACTTCCTTACCAGAAGTAAACCAATCTGCATGATTTAAGGTTAAGCCCGATACAGCAAAGAATAACAGAATCGTAAAACTCACCATCGATAAATAAATATGTAACCAGCGTGATAAACCAGCTAAACGCTTTTTACCCTTACCTTTTCCGCTATCTTTTTTAACCTGCTTTTTCCCCAGGCCGCTAGGTGCAACCGTTATCTTATTTTTTTGCGGTTCCGATTTTTCTGTAGTCAAGAGATGCTGATGTTAGTTCTGTATTTGGCGTTAATTCTATTTTTTTTGCTGAGCCGGTAAATTTCATTTCTTTTGCAATCACCTGATAAGTTCCATGCTCACGGGCTACTTCAATAAAAACGGTGTAATTTCCTGCTTTTACCAATTTACCACTATCATCTTTTCCATCCCATGATAAGCTGTATTTACCTGGGCCACGTGTTGCAGAGCTTGTTGAACTCAATTTTCCTTCTGCTCCTTTTTTAAACTCATCGCCATTTGCACGGCTCCAAGATTTTAAATCTGGCAACCAACGTGGTTTGTTATACCAAATAGCCAGATTACGTACAGGTGTTTTAGCTGCATCTTCAATCCATATTGCCACAAACGGACGACGAACACGTTTACCATCTGTAGATTCTATATTGGCAATTTCTAAGTTTACCACTAATTCATATTTAGTATTCCAAAGTTTATCCGCTTTACTTGCTTTATCTAAAACAATAGCCGGCTTATTTAAAGCAAGCTCGTAATTAGCCCATTCTTTGCTTCTAATTTCTTTGCCATCTTTAGTGATTAACAAGTAGGCGATGTCATTTCTAGTCACAGTCAATGCCTCGATCTCGGCAATAGAAAGTACATTAAAAGAAGTAGCCAAAGCACCTGCTTCACTCGCATCAGGGCCAATAACCGTTGCACTGATTATTTCTGAAGCAGGCTTTCCAGTACGTGGATCAACAATATGCGAATACCATTTTCCATTTACATTAAAACCCCTGCGATAATTACCACTGGTTGCCACGGCCATATTAGATACTTTAATTGTTGTTAGTGCGGCATCGTTCTCGGCATCAGCTTTAGGGTTTGCTATTTCGATAGCTTCTGGCTGATTTCCTTTAATTACCATATCGCCACCAATATTCACAACCACGTTTTCAATTCCTGGGCTTTGAAGCGCTTTCTCAGCAGCTTTATTAATGATATAACTTTTTGCAAAAGAATTTAATGCCAATGGTGCATCATCTAAACGGGTAACCGTTTTATCCTGTTCGTTTAAAATGTAGTGTTTTTGTTTAACCAAAGTAACTGCATGCGCCAATGCTTCAGCCGATGGTAAACGATCTTCGGCAGCTGCTTTTTTCCAAACATCACCTATTACTTTAGCTGATGCATCAAGCGCGCCATTGGTTAATACTTTATAATTTTCAAACTGTTTTAAAACTTCAAACAATTCTGCCGAAACTTTGGTGGTTTGTTTACCATTGTTCATCCATTTACTAAACTCGCTGTCAGCTTTATAAGCACTTAAAATATCATCTAACCTATCTATTTCGTTTAATGCACGCGCTTCGGCTACATCTGCATCGGCCTGATTGGTTGTTTTAAATTTTAATTCTAAGGATGTGCCCAATACATTTTCGTAGTTGGAAACAAATGTTCTTAAAGCTTTTCTCGGGCTAACAAATGCAGATGCACTTATTACCAGTAAAAAGGCAGCGGTTAAGTGTTTAAACTTCATATTTAATGAATAATTGAGATTTTAAAATGCAAAGAAAGGGGTTTATCTGGAATAATTTTAAATAAGCAGAAATATATTTGAAATAATACAAAATTTCGAGACTAAAATTCATCGACAACCGTCTGTTTAATACGCTCGTTTTTGACCTTAATTTAACACGAGGGTTTAATAATTCTTAAATTTTTCTCTTGATGCAGAATTGCAATCGCACAATCAAGTAGCGGGGCTTTTGGTAAGGGGTTTTACGCTTTAAGCTTTTTTTTCCTATTTTCGCTTATAAGATGCTTAATATACAATCTAAACTTCCTGGCGTAAGTACCACCATTTTTTCGGTGATGAGTAAACTTGCCGCAGAACACAATGCCATTAATCTTTCTCAGGGATTTCCAGACTATGCCTGCGATCCAAAACTAGTTGAGCTGGTGAATAAAGCCATGCAAGATGGTTTTAATCAATATGCACCAATGCCTGGTTCTAGTTTTTTAAAAGAAACCATTGCTGAGAAAGTTGAAAAATTATATAACATAAAATATAATTCCGAAACGGAAATTACGGTTACAGCAGGTGGAACGCAAGCTATTTTTACAGCATTGGCCGCCATTATCAATGCAGGTGATGAAGTTATCATTTTCGAGCCAGCCTATGATAGTTATGCACCTACGATTAAACTTTTAGGAGGCCTGGTTAAAACCTACGAGCTTGCCCCGCCGAGTTATGCCATTGACTGGGACATGGTTAAGAAATTGTTTACGGCCAAAACCAGAATGATCATCTTAAATACGCCACAAAACCCAACGGGTAGTATTTTATCGTCAGATGATATGAAATCGCTTATTAAACTCATTACAGGAACCGATATTTTAATCTTGAGCGACGAAGTTTATGAACATCTAATTTACGATGAACAAAAACACCAAAGTGTAATGCTTTATCCTGAATTAAAGCAAAGAAGTTTTATTGTAGCCTCCTTTGGTAAGCTCTTACATGCTACTGGATGGAAACTAGGTTACTGTTTGGCACCAGAGAAACTAACCAAAGAATTTAGGAAGGTACACCAATTTAATGTTTTCAGCGTTAATAGTCCCATGCAGCAAGCTATTGCCGATTATATTAAAGAACCAAAAAATTATACTGAAATAGGCACATTCTTTCAACAAAAGAGAGATTATTTCAGAAGTCTTTTGGCTGAAAGCCGTTTTAAGCTTTTACCTTGCAACGGCTCGTATTTTCAATGCGCAAGCTACAGCAGCATCAGCGATGAAAAAGACACCGATTTTAGCATGAGGCTGATCAGGGAATTTGGCGTGGCCACCATTCCGGTTTCTGCATTTTACCAAAAAGCAACCGATCATAAAATTATCAGGTTTTGCTTCGCTAAAGAAAACGCAACACTTGCCTTAGCGGCAGAGAAATTAAAAAACGTTTAACCAGACTAAACCTATATACAATGGAAACACCTGTGTACACTCAAATAGAAAATCTGAAAGTAACTGTCTTTCAGGCCTATCTTTTTTGGGAAAACATTGAGAAAAACCTTTTGAATCTGGCACTTAGATTATCGATGGGTGTAAGGGAGAAAACCGATATTATTATTTTACCCGAAATGTTTAACACAGGTTTTAGCATGAACTCTGAAGCCTTAGCCGAAGAAATGGGTGGGAAAACAATGCAGTGGATGCAAAAAATGGCACATCAGTACAACTGTGTAATTACCGGAAGCATCATCATAAAAGAAAACAATCAATATTTTAACCGTTTGATCTGGATGGAGCCAGATGGTAAAAACCAGCATTACGATAAACGCCATTTGTTTGGCATGGGTGATGAAGATCACCACTTTAGTCCGGGTAAAGAAAAACTTATTGTCGAACTTAAAGGATGGAAAATCAGATTAGCCATTTGTTACGATTTACGTTTTCCGGTTTGGTTACGCAATGTAGATCAGGAATACGATATCTTACTCTTAGTTGCCAACTGGCCTGATAAACGATCGGCACATTGGAAAGCATTAATTCCGGCCAGGGCAATAGAAAACCAAAGTTATGTTATTGCCGTAAACCGCGTTGGACATGATGGGAATCAGATTTACCATAGCGGATTATCCATGTGCCTGGATCCTTACGGTAATACCGTTTATTATAAGCCCGAAGACGAAGATTTATATACATTCAGTATCAATTACGAAGAGCTGATTAAAATCAGAAGGCAGTTTCCATTTTTAAAAGATGCAGATCGGTTTACCATTAGTTAAATTAGTAACCAATATTCCAATACAATAATCAAACTGGAGCGATCGGTTCAACAATTTAGCTATCACAACAATGTAACAATTGAAAAATAGTGATCGATTCATCAATTACCTAGTTAAACGACTTAAACAATTAACCATCACAAACAATAACCACACACATGTTTAACCGCCGCAAATTTATAAAAGCATCTGCCCTATCGGCTGGATTGCTGGCCATTGATAAAAGCAGTATCGCTAATGTAATTCCACATGAACAAACAAAAGCAGAAAATTTCCCGATTGTAATTTCTACCTGGGACTTTGGAATTGCGGCTAATGCTGATGCATGGAAGGTCTTATCAACCGGTGGACGTGCCTTAGATGCTGTAGAGCAAGGTGTTTGGGTACCCGAGGCTGATGAGAACAACCAATCTGTTGGATATGGTGGTTTGCCAGATCGCGATGGACATGTTACCCTTGATGCCTGTATTATGGATGAACTTGGTAACTGTGGCGCCGTTTTAGCACTCGAACATATTAAACACCCTATCTCGGTTGCACGTAAAGTGATGGAAAAAACACCGCACGTAATGTTGGCTGGCGATGGTGCTTTGCAGTTTGCCTTGGAACAGGGTTTTAAAAAAGAAAACTTACTTACTCCTGCAAGCGAAAAAGCTTGGAAAGAATGGTTAAAAACGGCGAAATATGCGCCTGTAATGAACGTCGAAAATAAGCTCTACCAGAAAGCTGCGCCGCAAAAACTTCCTGGAAACCAATATAATCATGATACCATTGGTATGCTCGCAATTGATGCTAAAGGAAACATTTCTGGTGCCTGTACAACCAGTGGCATGGCCTATAAATTACATGGAAGAATTGGTGATAGTCCGATTATTGGCGCCGGCCTTTACGTAGACAATGAAGTTGGTGGTGCAACTTCAACAGGTGTAGGTGAAGAGGTGGTAAGAAACGTTGGATCGTTTTTGGTAGTAGAATTAATGCGTCAGGGTTATGCTCCCGAAGCCGCCTGTAAAGAAGCGGTAATGCGTATCATTAAAAAGAAACCCGAAACTGCCAAAAACATCCAGGTAGGATTTTTAGCGATCAACAAAAAAGGCGAGTATGGTGCCTACGCCATCCAGAAAGGTTTTAGCTATGCCGTTTGCAATGCAGAAAAACAAGATCTTTTAATCAAAGGCAAAAGTTATTATTAATATGTTGAATTTTCCCAAACGATTAACAAAAATGAAACGGTAAATGGGATTATTATCTAAAATTTTCGGAAAGAAAAATGTTGCCGAGCGCGAGGGTGAGCCAGATATGGTTTATGTGCCGAGCGAAGATGAACGCATGAACTGGGCGATCGAAAAAGCCAATTTAACCCTTTGGTATTTCGAAGAAAGTTTAAAAAAAAAACAACCTTACCAAAACTATTTTTCTATTAAAGTGCTCATTACCGATGGTGATGAAGGCGAACATATTTGGTTAACAGACCCACATTTTGACGATGAAGGAAACTTATTTGGTACCGTTGGAAACGAACCAGTAAATATTCGTTCTGTAAAATTTAATCAAAAAATCGGCATAAAGCGCGATTTAATCTCTGATTGGATGATTATTGAAAACGGAAGGTTAATTGGCGGTTATACCATACGGGCCATTAGGGATGGCGTTGCAGAAAAAGAGAAAGCAGCATTTGACAACAGCATAGGTTTATATATTGATGAGGGCGTTGATCATTTCAAAGCCAATCTTGAAACACCAGAAGGTGCAATTCTGGCGATTGAAAAAGCCTACAACAATAAAGATATTGACGCTGCCATTGCCTGTAAGGATTTTTTTGAAGAAGCTAAATCCTTACTCTCTGTGATGAAAATGGAGATTGATCAGGATATCGTCAACGAAACTGCCGAAGTGCTTAAACTATCTTTCATCAACAATATAGAAGAACATGGTTTTCCTGATTTTTCCACGATCCAAAATGCTTTTCCGGAACGTAAAAAAGTTGACGAAACCCACTGGGTAATTACAGAAGTATGCTGGTATCCGGATGGCGGAAAATCCGTGCAGTTACTTAACACCTACAAATCGCCGAAGGGATGGGTGGTTTTAGGGCCAGCAGGGCCACAGGAATAATTTAAATTAATAAATCTAATATAATGAATGAAGTGGCAACTGGTTGCTTAGAAGTATGTGCTAATTCCTATCAATCGGCATTGGCTGCGCAAAATGGTGGAGCAAAAAGAGTGGAGCTTTGTGATAACCTGGCAGAAGGTGGTACAACACCAAGTTACGCTCAGATTGCCCTGGCTAAGAAAAACCTATCCATCGAAGTTTGGCCAATTATCCGTCCACGCGGAGGCGATTTTCTGTATTCCGAAATCGAATTTGAGTTAATGAAAGAAGATATAAAAATCTGCAGGTCATTAAATTGTGAAGGTATAGTTGCCGGAATACTTAAAGCAGATGGCACTATCGATAAAGAAAGGTGTGCTGAATTAATTGAACTGGCTAAACCTATGGAGGTAGCTTTCCACAGGGCATTTGATATGAGCAACGATATGGATCAGGCATTGGAAGATTTAATCGCGCTCAACATAAAAAGGGTACTTACATCTGGAGGTGCTTCTTCTGCGATTCTGGGGGCAGAAAAACTAGCACAGCTTGTAAAAAAGGCCAATGGCCGGATTACCATCATGCCTGGCGCGGGTATAAATGAAAACAATATCAAAAACCTGATTAATCAAACAGGTGCCACGCAATTTCATGCTTCAGCAAAGGAATTTATGCCAAGTAAAATGGAATTCAGAAATACGGAAACCAAAATGGGCAGTATTGAGGACGAATATCGATACGAACTCACCTCCGAAATAAAAGTAAAGGCTCTGGTAGACAGTATTAACGGTGCGATAAATAATTAATTTTAAACCATCTTTTATTTAAGCAGAACCTCTACTGATTTCATATCAGTAGCGAAATACCTGAAATTACAGGCTGCGAGGTATCGTCATTGCGAAGCCGATTTTTCATCGGATGAAGCAATCTTTCCTGCCGCGATAAGATTGCTTCGTCGTTTCTCCTCGCAATGACGCCCAATTTTTTAAACTTAATAGCGTTTTTATTTATAACAAAGGCTGCAAGTGGCTTTATACATGCCTCTGTTCCATAAACCCGGTAAAAGCGGCAGCCTCCGATCCTTTGTCGGAGCTATAGCGAATAACGGGACTGCTGTTCCCGAAGCATTACTGAACACTCATTTTCTAAAAAAACCTAGTCGTAAATTACTTATGTAGCATCCAATACTTTGAACTGCGTTTACATTTTATTATCCATTTTATCTAGTTGTTCGTATTTCAGCATGTAAACCCAGGAACAAAAACTGTATACATTCCATTAATATTCAAGTAATTAGTTATATTTAATCAAACCAATAAACTAATTATCATGAAAAAATTATCATCCCTGATTATGGCTAGCTTACTTTTTGCAGCATGTGAAAATAAGGAAGCTAAAACTACTGATATGGCAGTAGCAGCAGATAGTACCAAGTACCCGTATACCATTAAACAGGTGCAAAACTGGGAAATGAACCCCGATACAAAAAATGCGGTAACCGCAATGACCCTTATTAAAACATTCGAAAGTTTAGATACAGCCAATATGAGCAAGGTGCTTGCCGACAGTGTGGCCTTAGACCTGGATGGTTACAAATTTAAAGGGACAAAATCTCAGCTCTTGAAAGAATTACAAGGCGAATTCGACAAGATGAAGAGTTTTAAAATCGACATGCAAGACATGGAATCGGTTGTGAACAAAGATAAAAGTGAAGAATGGGTAAGCCTGTGGTACAACCAAGTGTCTTCGACAAAAGATGGAAAAACCGATACAGTGGCTTTATTTAATGATATTAAATTGAAAAATGGAAAGGTTGTGAGACTATCTGAATATGTTCAGCACCCGATGAAGAAGTAGTTTTTTTAGAAATTATGACAAAACGGGGAAATATTTCCTCGTTTTTTTTGGATTGTTTTTTTTCAATTCTATATTTACAAAAAATATTAACGCTCATATTATGGAAAATCAAAGCGAAAGCTTATGTAGTAGCTGCTACAGACCATTTGTTCCTTCAGATACTTATTGCAACAATTGCGGCTTCCCTTTTCAAGGAACCAAAGAAGAAAAAGACCATCACATTGCGAACAGAACCGTTAAGGAGATAGATCTTAGCGATTTGAATAGATCGGTAGAAAGTGCCTGCAATTCGCTGTATTGGATTGCCGGTATAAACGCCGTATCAGCTATTTTTATATTCTTTACTGCAGCACCGGAAGATCAGTTTACATTATTAATTATGAATGTCATCCTTGTTGGAGCATTTTTGGCTTTTGGTGTTCTAGGCAAAACCAAACCTATTACAGCAATGGTTTCTGGCCTATCACTTTATGTAATTATTCAAATCTTAAATCTAATTGCCGATCCGACTACTATTTTTAAAGGCATTATTTTCAAAGTTGCGATCATCGTTTACCTAATTAAAGGTATTAGAGCAGTTCTTGAGGCTGATAAAATAAAAAAAGAGCTTAATATCGAATAACTTGGAGGAGCTGCAGATTTCTGATAACTTATGTGATCATTGCCAAAATGAAGTTCAGCCAGGCCATAAATTCTGTAGCCATTGCGGTAGCGCCCAAAATTATAAGGAAGTTGTAATTCACAGTAAGAAGTGGCCAAACATACAACAAATTGGCCTGTTCTTTATGATAGAGATATTATGTTGTGCAACTTCATTGCTCATAGAAGAACATTCTTTAACTACACTTTTTTGTATCGATGGCATAATGGGTATCGCGGCCCTTTTGTTCTTTTTTAATAGCTGGTCGGAAAATAAAAATATATTAAAATGGCCAGGTTTTTCTACATGGAAATTAACGGGCTTAATAACAGCAACTATTTTGGCTTCCATTATGGTTACATTTGTGGTTGACCATTTAAACGAGCTTGTTTTTAAAAAGGAAATGGAATACTACTCCATATTCGCATTTCATAAATATGGTACCTGGTTAATGTTTGCCTCTATAGCCCTCTACCCTGCTATATTCGAAGAATTGGCTTACAGAGGCTATTTAATGCAGAAGTTATTAAGTGTGGTTGACGAAAAAGAAGCTATTTATATTTCCTCAATTTTATTTTTCATCATTCATTTCAGCCTGATTTCAATATTCTGGTTGCTGCCTTTCGCTTTATTTCTTGGCTGGCTGAGAATTAGAACTAGAACATTATGGTATGGTGTTTTTATTCACTTTTTCTTTAATCTTACCGCTTGCTTTTTAGACCTCTACCCGCTGGAAGACCTTTTTGGATTAGTTTTTTAGCACTAATCCCCACTTCCAGGAACATAGTGCAGTCCTGGTGTAAGGTAATGAAGCAAAATAACTCTCGAATAGCGGTAATTAATTGGAGATAACAATAAAACACCCGTTAAGATTAAACTTACATAATACCACAGGTTTTCATAAATTAAAGGCAAGCCCAAAACATACGATGCTACTCCAATGGTAATAATTTCTGCAACATTCATGGCATAACTTACAAACATCGCTACGTAGAAAAATCCAGGTTCACGTTCAAATTTTAAATTGCAATGCGGACAGGTAATATTTGTTTTTTGTAACCTGAAAGAATAGGCACTTCCGGTAAAGATATCTCCTTTGCGGCAGCGTGGGCATTTACACTGTAAAAATGCTTGAAATTTAGATAACTCGGCCATAATCTTCTAATTTAGTACAACAAAGGTAACGCTAAAATTAAAAACTAATTTATGATCTACGTCATGTTTGAGGGATTAGTTTTTGGTTCACTAGTCATTTGGTCACTGGTCATTGCACATTTATTTATTGGTTCCCAATAAAATGCTAAACCTTTACTATTTTTCCTTTAATAGTTTTGATCAGACCTTTTTCGGCTAGTGTCTTAGTGCCACGGATAACTGTTTCTACCCTTAAACCAGTCATATCGGCTAATTCTTGTCTCGTTACCTTTAAATTTTCACCCACAGCAATATCGTCGAGAAGGTAATTGATAATCGTTAACAATCGATGCTCAGCCTTTTCGCTCGCCAGTTCTTCCAGCATCATCGATTTATAAAAAAGACGGTTACTTAGCGTCCGGATCAGGTCCATGCTAAAATCGGGTTCGTTTTTGATCAAATCAAAGAAATCTTCTTTATTTACAGCAATAATGTGCGAATCTTTATTGGTGATGGTAAAAGCTAAATAAGGCCGGTCGATCAATAATGCAGGTTCGCCAAAATACTGCCCTGTTTTAAAAACCCCTTGAATAAATTCCTTTCCTTCATCGCTAACGGTAACCATTCTTACCTCACCTGATTTGATAAAATACACGTAGCGCGGCTGCATACCGGGCTCGTAAACAACCGAATCTTTTGAATAGCTTTTGAGTTTTAAACCTTTATCAATCAGTTTCTGGAAGTTCATCATAATTTAGGCCAATAAGTACTGGAGCAGGTCTATAAAAGATCTTAAAGATCATTTTCGATATAATTATATGTCATTTGTCATTCTGAACGAAGTGAAGAATCCCTAGCCAATAAAACACATAACCTAAATTACCTCGCTAACAAAGCCAATAGATCATAAAAGCATGCTAATATCTTAAAGATTCTTCATTGCATTCAGAATGACAAGAATTATGAAAACTACCCTAATGTTTCTTTCATTAAACGGGTGTAAAATTCTTTCAGCGTAATACCCATTGCCGCTACCTGTTGTGGGATAAAACTGGTTGCTGTTTGCCCGGGAATGGTATTGATTTCGATAAAATAGAACTTACCAGTTCCTTCTTCCAGGAAATAATCAACACGTACCACTCCCCTACAATTTAGTTTCTTATATACATCCTTTACCACCTGTTGTACGCGACTCACCTCTTCTTCATTCATTCTGCCTGGTGTAATTTCTTCAGTTGCGCCAGGAGTGTACTTGGCTTCGAAATCAAAAAACTCATTTGCCGGGATAACTTCAGTGGTTGGCAAAACAATAATCTTTCCCTCGGCGCCAAAAACACCGATCGAAAACTCCCTGCCGCTCACAAACTCCTCGATTAAAATCTGAGTATCTTCCTTAAATGCCTTTTCTATAGCACTTTCCAGATCATCAGCATGTTTTACCTTACTCATGCCAATACTACTGCCCCCACTATTTGGTTTAACAAAATAAGGCAATCTTAGATCTTGCTTAATTTGATTTAAATTATAGTTGCCACCTTTAAATATCTGAACAGATTTTGCGGTGTACAGGTTATCAATGCCTTCTACAACTGCTTTGGTGTAACCTTTATTCATCGTAATTGACGAAGTTAGTGCATCACAGGCCGTGTACGGGATACCTAACATATCAAAATAGCCTTGTAATTTCCCATCCTCGCCAGGCGAACCATGAATAGCAATAAAAACACCATCGAACTTAATTTTTCTTCCTTCAAGCGTTAAGGAAAAATCATTTTTATCAATTTCAATTTTAACAGAATCAGCAGGTTCATAAAACCAGCCCTTTTCGTTCAGCATAATCTTATACACATCGTATAAATCGGGGTCGATATTTTGAGCAATAGTGGCTGCGCTTTTCACCGAAACAACCCATTCGCCTGTGGTACCGCCTGTTAACAATGCTATCGTTTTCTTCATGTTAAAAATCCTTTTATAAATAGAAATTGAATATAAATATATCCTCAAAAATATAAATATCTTTGTGCTTTAGTAATATTGAAGGAGAGAATTTATTGAATGATTGAATGAGGAAATGGATTCTATAATTCAATCAATCATTAAAATAGTTACATTTGAGCTTGTACGCATAACCCAAATTAAGATTCATGTCTAAATTTATAGATTATTTAAAAACCAAATCGTTTAGAAACAATATTTTAGCTGCAATAATAACTGTTGTTGTGCTTCTACTGGTTGCTTTTTTTAGTTTAAGATATTATACCAAACACGGACAGGGCCTAAATGTACCTATGGTAAAAGGCTTATCTTTTGAGCAGGCAGTTAAGAAACTCGAAGATGCCGGATTAAAATATGAAGTAGATTCTGTTTTTATTATGGATCAACCTGCAGGAATTGTAATTGATCAGGATCCTGATCCCAATACTTTTGTAAAAGATAACCGTACCATTTACTTAACCATTAACGCAGGTAAAACACCGAATACAAAATTCCCTGATATAGCGTTTAAGACCTTAAGAGAAGCACAGGCTATAATTGAAAGCTCGAGATTAAAACTCGGCGATACCACCTATAAGCCAGATGTAAGCCGCGATGTGGTTTTAGAAGCTTCTTTCGGCGGTCAGCCAATAGCAGTTGGACAGGTCGTGCCTGTTGGCTCGAGGATTAACTTGGTATTGGGCGATGGACGTGGAAACGAAGAAGTAGATATTCCACAACTAATGGGATTAACGATGGATGAAGCGAAATTTAGCCTAAGAGGTTCGAACCTGAGCTTAGGCACTATTATTTACGATGGCCCTATTACCGATAGTGCTGCTGCCATTATTATTAAACAAGATCCTATGTTGGTTGATTCGTTAACCAAAGTGGCTATAGGCACAAAGATTAACATTACCCTATCTAACAAACAACAATAAACACGTTTCATATTTACAGATGACTGAAGTAGAAAAAAAGAACATGAGTACAGGCAAAAAAGTGGCAATAGTGATTGCACTTGTTGTTATTTTAATTGCTGGTTACTTTGCATTAAATATTTACAGGCTTTACTTTGCCCCTAACGTTACCGAAAATCAAAAATATTTATACATTAAAACCGGAAGTAGTTATGACGACCTGACCGCAACGCTGAAAAAGCATGGTATCGTAAAAAGTATCTCTTCTTTTACTGCAGCTGCCGGAAAAATGAATTTAGCTACAAGTGTTAAACCCGGCCGTTACCGTTTAACCAAAGGAATGACCAACCGCAGTTTAATTAACTTAATTAAAGCTGGAAATCAAGATCCGGTTAAATTGAAATTCCATAACATCCGCAAGAAAGAAAACTTCGCTGCATATCTGGCCAGTAATCTGGAAGCCGATTCGTTAAGCTTTATCAATGTTTTAGATTCTACGGCGTTGATTAGCAAATATGGTTTTAACCAGGATAATGTGTATGCCATGTTTATTCCGAATACTTACGAAATGTACTGGAATATTTCGCCGGTTGATTTCTTTGAGCGCATGCACAAGGAATATGATAAATTCTGGACAGCCGACCGCAAGCAAAAAGCAGCAAGTTTAAACCTGACTCCGGTACAGGTATACACCCTGGCTTCGATTGTTGATGCAGAGGCGCTTTACGATAAAGAAATGCCCATTATAGCAGGCTTGTATTTAAACCGTTTGAATAAAGGCATATTGTTACAGGCTGATCCAACGGTGATTTTTGCAAACAACGATTTTACCGTTAAAAGAGTAACCGGAAAATTATTACAGGTACAATCGCTTTACAATACTTATAAATATGCTGGTTTGCCTCCGGGACCCATTATGATGCCAAGTATTAATGCGATTGATGCTGTACTAAACCGCGATAACAACAATTACATTTACATGTGTGCCAAAGAAGATTTTTCCGGCTACCATAACTTTGCTGAAAATAAAGCACAGCACGAAATCAATGCAAAGAAATATCGTGAAGCTTTAAACAAAAGAAACATTTTTAAATAATGTATAGCCATAGCACAAAAATCAGGGTCCGGTATGGCGAAACCGATCAGATGGGTTATATGTATTATGGCAATTATGCACAGTACTACGAAGTAGGCCGGGTAGAAATGTTGCGCAGTTTGGGCATGAGCTATAGCTCGATGGAAGCTGATGGAATTATGATGCCTGTTTTGGAATTAAAGTGCAAATATATTAAACCTGCCCTATACGATCAGGAAATTACCGTAAAAACAATCGTCAAAACCTTGCCGGGCATCAGGATCTTTTTCGAGTACGAGTTGTATAACGAAAAAGAAGAGCTCATAAATATTGGGGCCACTACGCTGGTTTTCGTTGATATGAAGAAAAATAAACCTACAAATCCACCCGAAAATTTTATGCAAAAACTATCGGTGTTTTTTTAATTAACAAATACAATGGAATGGTTACATAGGCAATTATTACATCTTAAACTCTATTCTAGATTTATCGAATGGACGAAGGGATGTGTTTTGCCTGGTTTTAGCCCACTTCCATTGTATACTGTAGCTACATTTTTCTTTCGTGAAATTGGCAAAGATGCTTTGGTAAACAAATCATCATCGTTAGCTTATAGTTTCATGCTGGCTATCTTCCCAGGCATTATCTTCTTATTTACGTTAATTCCTTTTATTCCAATTAAAGGCTTCCAGGATCAGCTGTTAAACTTAATACAGCTTGTACTCCCACATAATGCTTTTGATGCCTTTGAAACCACATTGAAAGACATCATAAAAAACCAAAACAGGGGCTTATTATCTTTCGGTTTTTTATCGGCTATATTTTTTGCCACCAATGGGGTTAAAAACTTAATGAAGGCTTTTAATAAATCATCATTGATTATCGAAACCAGGGGCTGGTTAAAACAACGCTTAATTGCACTGGTATTAACTACGATTATTTGTTTTTCCATTATCATCTGCATCAGCGCTATGACTCTGGGAGAAGTTTTATTGAATAAGATCACAAACGAACTTCACATTAAGGGTAGTTTCCTGGGCTTTGCCGTACAGTTTACCCAGTGGGCACTACTCGCTATTTTATATTTTTTAACAGTATCCATCTTATATCGATACGGGCCAGCACATTCTAAAAAATGGCGTTTCTTTAGTGCAGGTTCTTGGTTGGCTACCATTTTAGCTTTCCTTACTATTTGGGGTTTTTCTTTCTACATTAACCATTTTGCTTCATACAACAAAGTTTACGGCTCTATCGGAACATTAATCGTAGTCATGATCTGGCTTTATCTCAATTCTTTGATTTTATTGATCGGTTTTGAGCTCAATGCCAGCGTTGATGTAAGCAAAAGAAGTGTAAAGATTATCCGACCTACCTTTAATTTGTTCAAAAAATCGGAGCCAATTGAAGAAAATATACAGAAGAAATAATTTTTTCTCCCTCTGTGTTAAGTAATTATCAAGTTTATATAAAAAAAAAGCATTCATAGTTTGCAGATTTAGCCGGAGTTCGTACTTTTGCCTCCGGAAAGCTGGCAGAGTGGTCGAATGCGGCAGTCTTGAAAACTGTTGACTGTAACAGGTCCGGGGGTTCGAATCCCTCGCTTTCCGCCAAAAAGAAAAATGGGTCTTATTAAGGCCCATTTTTTTTATGTCTAAAAAAAATGGCTAATTCATGGCTATTTAATTTCGAGAGACATAAAAGTAGGCTTTAGAATCGGTTCGAATTCCTTCTTTTCTGCATTCTATCTGCAGAAATACAAAAAAGAGGTCTTCTAAGTGCGGAAAAGCTTATAAAGCCTACAATTTTTAACTAATTGTAGGCTTTGCCTTTTGCATCTGATATGCCAAAACTTTCAAAATTGCCATAATCTTTGTGGCTAATCTGTGGCTATTCCTTTTAACGCCAAAAATAGCCACAGAATCCATCTTGATCCAATACCGAACGCTATTAATTCAACTTTATTAACACTTAAAATTGTTGAACTATGCTAGAACACAGTTATGGGCTAAACTTCTTTTTGAAGAGCCAATCAGGAAAATCTGAAAATCTCAGATATGTTTATGTAAGGGTAACCGTAGATGGGGTACCTAAAGAAAACTTAAGGACAAGAATGTAACTCCAGTTAACGATAACAATACTGAGAGACTTGCACAATTTGATGAACGCCTAAATTTGCTTAAAGCTCAAATAAGGTCTTAATTAATGCAAAGTAGGTTCCTCTTTACAGAGATGAGCAGTGGCAGAAACATTTTGTTTTCTGCCATTTTATGTAAGAATGGTTCTGATATTGTTAATTATGTACTTTATCCACCGATGAAAAAAATAGTTTTATTGTTTAGGTAATTTGGGTAATATTGAATCAGATAGTAATTTAAAACTATAACCATGACAGAAGATTTAAAAACAGATTAAAGCTATAACTACAAACAAAAATGGCAGTAGCATTACGCCACCGCCGTTCCTATTAATTCAATTCCGCTTACAATAACTCACCCATTCCGAATACCGTCAATCCTTTGGCAAACTGTTCGGCTACAGCCTGATTAGCGGCTTCAATGTACTGGCCTGTTATGGGGTCGACGACCGTACGTAATGGCCGGGTGCCTTTCGGAGTACCGATCAGTTTTACGATGGCCTCAGCAACGTCCTGCGGATTAGGGTTCTTCGCTTGCATCTCTCCGCCCAATGCGGCTACCATTTTATTAGGAATATCAGCAATGGTACCGTACCCCTCAAATACACCCTGGTCAGATGCGGGGTTGTTCTTTTGCTGCATTTCGGTAGGAAAAGCGCCCGGCTCCACAATAGCCACATCAATTCCTAAACGCTTTACCTCGTAATGGAGGCCTTCACTTATTCCCTCTAGTGCAAATTTCGAGGCTGCATACATGGTAGCAAACGGGAACGACACCCGCCCAAAACCGCTGGTCACATTAATGATCAGTCCGTCGGCCTGCTTACGCATGGCGGGAAGCACCTGTTTGATCAGTCGCCAGGGGGCATAAACGTTGATATCAAATGTAGTGTGCACATCGGCCGTAGTAAAGCTCTCGGCTACACCATTCATGCTGTAACCGGCGTTGTTCACCAGCACATCAATAGTGCCTTCTTTGGCTAAAATGATGTCAACGGCCTGCTTCACGCTCTGGTCGTCAGTTAAGGTAACATCTAAAACGGTTAAATTCTCTACAGCCGCAAGTGCAGCCGCTTTATCGGCATTACGGCCTTGGGTGTCGCGCATCGTCGCGTATACCTTGTATCCTAAAGCAGCTACGCTGTGGGCGGTAAGCCAGCCAAAACCAGTATTTGTTCCGGTTATCAGTACAATTTTTTTGCTCATCTTTATTATTATTTAATGACTATGCAAATATTGAAAACAGTAACACAAAAACATTTACCAAATGGTAAAAAATGCCGTTAATGGATACTACGGCGTATACGGCTTAACGATTGCTGGGTAACGCCCAGGTAAGAGGCCACATAGGAAAGCGGAATTCGGTTAATGAGGTTCGGGAAAGCTTTAATGAAGGATAGGTAACGCGTAGTAGCGTCTTCTGATATCAGCGGACTGCGCCGCTCCATGGCCAGCGTAAGGCATTTTTTCACCATCTTTGCCTTCATCATTTCCCATCCCACAATGGTATTGGATAGCTCATCCCAATCCTTTTTATTAAAAACAAGCACTTTGCAGTCGGTAACAGCCTGTACATATTCCGAGGCCGCCATCTGCGATTCGAACTTTTCGTTATCGACTACAAAATTGCCTTCGTCCACAAAATAATTGGTGATCTCTTCGCTCTTGTTGTTATAATAACAAAAGCGGAACACACCTTCCTCCACAAAGGCCACATAACGAGGGATTTTTCCGGCTTCCGACAGGTATTCATGTTTTTTGAATTCCAGCATTTCAACTTTGCTCAGCAAAAATTCGATCTGCTGTTTGTTCAGGTCACCAAATTGCAGGATAAGATTAATCATCGCTTCCATGATGTAAAGATAGTGTATAGCGTAAAACAGTAAATTACCATTTGGTAAAAAATGAGATTGGCCGGTCAAATCGAATAAGTCATTAGAGCAGGTTTTCCTGCACCGCCTGCTAGACACTTTGGGCTTTTCAAGCAAAATCTCTTTGAAAATATTTCGTTATTTTGGATTAGAGTCTTTTGCAGTAATTAAGCTAAATTTTGAAAACCTGTTTTCAATATCTGTTAACCATTTCGCTCTTTTTTCCTGACTGACTGCTTTTACCATATTATAGCTTATCCATTTAAGATTTTTGTAACCCATAGTTTTGAAGACACTTTTTATCATTGCTTTCTTAATTAAATTTCCAATGATTAGGGAATACATGATTTTGGGCTTGTTCATCGTAGTGATGACAGTTACACCTTTAAGATTTTTTAAAAGTGGTATTAATCCAAAACCTCTGGGATGATGGTCATAGACAACTCCGGGGGTGAGTACCCTGTCAACAAATCCTTTGGTCATTGCAGGCATCAAATCCCACCAGATCGGGAAAATGAAAATCAGGTGGTCTGCCTTTTCCAAACGTTCGTTATAGTCTATTACCTGTGGGTCAACAGGCATGTGTTCCACAAAGGCTTTTAAATCTGCCATTGACATTACCGGATTAAATCCATCATTATCAAGATGCATCAGGTCAACTTCGTGATTGGCACCTTTAAGCCCTTTGGTTACAGCATTTAAAATTGCATTACCAAAGCTACCCTCATAGGGATGGTTAAATACTATTACTACTTTCATTCTCTGCTTTGCTTATTTTTATACTGCGAAATTGAGAAGTAATAAATACCTGAACGATAACAATTGTAAAGAAATCAGTATTTTATCGTCTGTTTCGTATCCGACTTAATGAAACAGAAGTAATGCCTAAATAGGATGCGATATAATGTTGTGGGATGCGCTGGATAATATGGGGGTGTTCTTCAGCAAGCTCTTTGTAACGTTGCTGGGGGTTATTTTTAAGATAGGAATAGAAAGTTTTTTGAGATTGCAAAAGGCGTTTGAATAAATGCTCCTGCATTTTCTCTTTCAATTGAGGCGAATTTTCCAAAGCGTTTAGAAATTCTTGTTGTGTAATCGTCTGTAAGATACAAGGCTCTATGCTTTCAATGCTATACAAACTTGGCTGATTTGCCATGAAACTTTCAATGGAAGAAACCTTGCCGCCCTCAAAGAAAAACTGAGTAGTAATTTCCCTGCCGTCATTATTGACCCAGGTCCGAACACAGCCTTTTTCAATAAAGAACATTGTCCTGGAAATTTGCCCCTCCTGCAAAAGAATCGTTTTGGCAGGGACTTCCTGCCGTTTAAAAAAATGTTTGAAAGTACCCCATTCGTTTGTCATTGTGTACAGTTGATTTAGGATTGCTACTAATTTGTTTATAAATGTTACAAATTACAAAATTTACGTTTAAGAAGCCTAGAAACTATATTCGGCATCTAAGCTGCTTTGATTTATTTACCGTATATGTTCATTAAAAAATCTTTTAACGAAATCGGACTTCTGCCTAGTAATTGTTCGACATCACTTTTGTTGGTTTCGAACTCTCCTTTGGCTATCGCGCCAGCGAACCTTGACAGGTACGCTGCATCATCTTCAGAAACCCCCTGCTGCCTAAGCTGGGCGATATATGACGGTATATCAGTTTGGTTATAAGCTATCCTTGTCTCTGTGATTTCTGATATTAGATCAGCAATTTCAGCGAAGGAAAAAGCGGTCTCTGCAGCGAGGACATATTCTTTGTTCTCATGCCCAGAGGTAGTCAGTACCACAGCTATAGCTTCAGCAATTTCTGGTATCGGCAAAAAAGGTGTCTTTCCCTTTCCGGCAGGGATGGAAATACCTTCATCCAATATATTATTTCCGGAAATAATGGGGATCAGGTCAGCATAAAGTGTATTATCCATCAAAGTATACGGTACGGCTGCCTGTTTTAGATAATCACTGGTGTCTGCATGGTACTGAACATCTCCAGCCATTATACTTTGACGCAGATCTTTCATATCAAAACTGGTATAGATAATATGACTAACCCCAGTTTCCTTTGCAGCATTAATTACGTTTTTATGCTGTTCAAACCTTTGAGCTATTTCCGATGAAGACGATATCAACAGTAATTTGTCCACATCCTGGAAGGCACTTTTCAAAGAGTCAAAATCGTGATAGTCACCAATCCTCACTTGGATACCTTTTGACTTAAAATCTGCCGATTTGGATTCGTCCCTTACCAATGCGGCAATATTGTCTTTGGATATGCCTTTATTTAATAAAGAATTAATAGTGGCCTTGCCTAAATTACCAGTTGCACCTGTTACTAAAATCATAGTTTTTGTTTTAAGATAAATAAGAATCAATTACTTTTGTCCAGGCAAAGAAACTGAAATCGATACGATAAACCACCCTACCTCGTCGTTAACAGAATAAAAAGTGGTAACCTTAACGTAACAAATGGAAAACAACTTAAATCATGCTTACTGCCCTGCTATAGAGACGATAGCACTGCTCGGAGGACGTTGGAAAGTCATTATTTTGCATGTGCTTTCCAAAGGTGCCAGGCGTTTTGGGGAAATTAATGTTCGGATACCCGCTATATCAAGAAAGGTATTAACTGAACAATTGAGAGAACTTGAAACCGATGGCTTGATCAGCAGGAAAGAATACAAAGAACTTCCACCGAAGGTAGAGTACGCACTCACAGCATATGGGGAAAGCCTTTGTCCATTGTTAGCCTATATATCGGCATGGAACAATGAAAAAGTTTAGGATGATAGCTGGGTCTTCTATAGCAATCTTAGATAAAATGCACAATAGCGGTTTCAGTGATCAGATTTTTTACTACTGAGATTGTCTAGGAGGAAGAAAATCTTTCCCTTGTAGGTTCTAGACTGCTTCAGGTGCCTTAAAAAACTTTCAGGTGATCTTTTTGAGATAAATTTATGGCATCCCTATCGGCCGGGCTTTCCGCTGTATCTCCCAGATTGGCTCAATGGTTTGCATCAAATCCTCGAACTTCTCGTTTCTGCTTCAATAAATTCTTCACGATGATCCTAACCTGCCAGGAACCATCGTAAATACGATCAGATTAAAAAAGACCTCAGTAGGTACAGAACTGGAAATTTTACAAGAAAATATACCAGCAGCCATACCTACCGAAATGTGTTACCTGGGTTGGCAGGAATCGTTAGAAAACCTGATTAAATTGGTAGAACCAGAAATACTTGAAAGTTAATTCGTTTTTAATAGCAGTTATTTCTCATTCATAGTGAAATCGGTCGCCATTGCGAGAAGGAACAACGAAGCAATCTTTCCCGCTTGTGATAAGATTGCTTCATCCGATGAAAAATTGGCTTCGCGATAGCAGTCCCTCTCTACCTGTCATCCCAATTTCTTTTTTTTAAAAATTGATATCTGAATATGTTAAATAACCTTTTTAATTACAGCTTCAAGTGACGTAAAACCCTATATACTTAATTACACCAGGTTAACCTTCGATAAATCGGCACCTAAACCTTTAAGTGAAGCATAGGTCAGCTTATCCATCGTTGCTCCTTCAAAGCAGATCGTTTTAATAGCCTTATAATATTTATTGGTGAGGGCAAAGGTAGAGCGAAAAGATACGTTTCTAAGGATTGCACCTTTAAATGTAGTCTCATTAAGCGCTGCGTTATGAAACAAAACCCCTATAAAAGTTTGTCCATCCAAATGCAGTCCGCGCAGATCGGAATAGTCAAAGTCTACCCCCTCAAACACGCAGTTTTCAAAAACCGTTTTCCTTAAATCGGTCTTGCTCAGTTTTACCTCAATGAGTTTGGTATTACTGATTTTCACCCCGGCCAGCTCCATAGCATAGAATTTTGTACGTAACAAAATGGTCTGATCAAAGTGAGCGCCGGTAAGGTCAGTAGCCGACAGGCTGCAATCGGTGAGGTTTGCAGCTTGAAAACTGGCTTCACGTGCATCGCTGCCCAGAAACGAACTGCCAGTCAGGTCAGCACCAGTGAAATCTGAGCCACGTAAATTACTCCCGTTAAATTTCAGCTTATGCGCAATTACACCGGCAAAATCAGTTTTGGCCAGATCGTTCCCGCTAAAATTGGTCAACAGCTGGGGCTGATGTAAATCTGTTAAACTGCTTACCTCTGGTGTTGTCTCTTCAACCGCACTGATGGCATTTATAGAAGAGCGGTTTTCTGAAAAATAATTAAGGTCTACATCCAGAATTTTGGCGAGTTGGTTCAAGGTAATAATGTCTGGCATTGATTCTCCCCGCTCCCATTTTCCAACGGCCTGTGGGCTTACAAATACATGTCCGGCAAGTCCGGCCTGAGACATGTTTGTTTTTTTTCGTGCTCCGGCAATTTTGTTGCCGATCATTTTTGCATCCATACGTACTGTTTTTTTTAATCTTTCGACATTGCAAATGTAGCTGGCCTGTTAGTCAGATTCAGCAAATCAGCCGATCATTATAGTTGTAATTATGCTACTTTTTGTTGCTTTTTAGCAACTTTAAGTTGTTTTTAAGCCACAAGCGAGTTTCGAAGAGCCTTAAGGTCTAATCCCCTTTGCAATTGAAAAATTTGCTCAAATGGCTTTCACCCGTAAACCTCAACTCATATGCAATTTCAATGATCGCTTCTTTTCAGGCATTCATCCAATTTTTTTATAAACAGTTTAAAAAGGTCCGTATAAAGTTTCTCTATTCATTTTGTGCTAAACCATAACGTAAATTTACCAATTAAAGGCAAATTTATACCAAATAATAGCACGATATCAGGTTATATTTGCCTTACAGAAATTGTAAAGGTTGTATATTAATATAAAGAAACAATGAAAGCCATAGGATTTAAAACCTCACTCCCCATTTCGGCAGAAGAAAGTTTTATCGAATTTGAAACAGCCGTTCCTCAACCTAGTGGACGCGATATACTGGTTAAGATAAATGCCATCAGTGTAAATCCGGTAGATTATAAGATACGGCAGAACAGTGCTAAAGATGCTGTGCTGGAAACGCCGAAGGTGATTGGCTGGGATGCGACCGGAACGGTAGAAGCGGTTGGAGAAGCAGTTACTTTTTTTAAGCCTGGTGATGAGGTTTATTATGCTGGCGACCTTACACGCAGTGGAAGCAATGCCGAATATCAATTAGTAGATGAACGTATTGTAGGTTTAAAGCCGGTAACACTCAGTAATGCCGAAGCTGCTGCTATGCCCTTAACTGCACTTACAGCATGGGAATCATTATATGATCGTATCCGCATCAATGAGCAAAAAGACAAAGGAAAAAGTATACTTATTATTGGAGGTGCCGGTGGCGTGGGTTCAATTGCCATACAGCTCGCAAAAAAAATAAGCGGACTAAAGGTAATTACTACAGCTTCGCGTACAGCAACAAAAGAATGGTGCCAGGCTATGGGAGCCGATTTGGTGGTAGACCATAAAAACCTGATTGAAGAAATACATGCCGGAGGTTATCAGGAAGTAGACTTTATACTAGATTTTGTTGATTTGAATGCCTACTGGGATGCCATAGTAGAATTGATTAAACCTCAGGGACATATTGTTTCTATTACCGGTTCAGCCACTCCTATTGCGCTAAATAAGTTAAAAAACAAAAGTGTTACTTTTTCATGGGAATTGATGTACACCCGTTCGATGTATCAAACCGGCGATATGGAAGAGCAACACCATATTTTAAATAAACTTGCTGAACTTTTTGACAATGGCACGCTTAAAACCACTTTAAACACCACACTGAAAGGATTTACAGCACAAAATCTAAAAGAAGCTCATCGCTTATTGGAAAGTGGAAAAACGATTGGTAAGGTTGTAATCGAATATTAGGAATTATAGGTTGCGAGGAATCGTCATTGCTGTAAGGGTTTAGTAATTCGGTAACAGAATTAGCTTTGTATTAGCTAATGATTGATTTATGCGAATAAACACGAATGATCTTACCTTAAAGCGTAATTACCTGAACAAATACCG